>SDBU01000774.1_pt1 | contig 45785 bp, 48 predicted proteins | sample 2277071 | NCBI WGS metagenome assembly SDBU01 (sample SAMN10397929, study PRJNA504765) | marine sediment metagenome | isolation source: marine sediment core GS08_GC12, 126 cmbsf | place: Arctic Ocean: Gakkel Ridge, Loki's castle | collected 2008
CAGGTTCCACTCCATATCAAATAAAAGAATCCCATCTAAATCTTCAGCCTTAACCCCTACCGTAGCTAAGCCAAACATATCAGGAACAACCCTTATCTCATCTACCACCCCCTCGCAAAGACTGACTACCTCTAAAAGTTTTTCTCGAGAGACTCCCGGCATAGCAATCACCACATCTCCCACTTTTTTCTCTTTCACCCAGCTCTTAATCTCAGAAAGCTTTCCCAGTATCTTAATCCCTTCTATTGTTCTACCTAGCTTAGCCTCATCGTCGTCGAGAAAGCCAACCGGCTCATATCCCATATTCTTGTTTTTCTTAACCCTTCCCAGAACCATCTCTCCCGTCCTTCCCGCTCCTAGAATGAGCATGTTTCTCTGCCAACATCCTGCCTTATTCAATATTTTCTTTGCTATTAGCCTGAAGGCGGGCAAAAGCAAAAGACTCACAGCCCAGGCAAGAACTATCACCGTACGGGAGACATTAATGGAAATACGGGCAGCAAAGGTCAAAGCCATAATGATAAGAAAAGAAACAGTTGCTCCTTTCCAGAGACGCTTTATTTCCTCTCCAAGAGCAAATCTTTTGGTATAAAGCCTCTCATAGGCAAGTATCAGCACCCACAGCCCAAGAAAGTAAGGATAATTTACCAGGTAGGTGCTAAAGGGAAAGGTCCACATTCCGAAAGCAGGATAAACATAAATAAGAATTTCTTTCCTTATCAGGTAAGCCAAAAAGAGAGCTGAGAATAGGGCGGCAACATCAAAGGCAATTAAAGAAAGTAAACATAGCGTCTTTCTGAACATTGTCACGATGCCTCGTCTTCACTGTATTCCCTTTCTAATCCTGCCTTTCTATTTTGCTTTTTAATCCTTTTAATCCTTTAATCCTTTATGGATTACCAGTATTCGAATCTTTATAAATTCTTTCAAGATTAACCAAACAAAAATTGCATTACCAATGAGATATCGCCTCCACAACCTCCCCGGCTCTTGAGAAAGCCGAAAAAGCCACTCCAGGCCACATTTCTGCATCCACTTCGGTGCTCTTTTCACCGTTCCAGCAATAAAATCAAATGCCGCTCCCACACCTATGGAAACTAAAACTTGCAGTTCATCTTTATGTTTCCAAATCCATCGTTCCTGTTTCGGAGCTCCTAACCCGACAAACAAAATATCAGGCTTGACCTTATTTATTAAAGCAATCATCTTTTCATTTTCTCTTTCAAGAAGCTGCTTCTTAAAAGGAGGGGAACAAACTCCTGCTATTTGTAAAGATGGAAACATTTTCTTTAAACTTTCAACCATCTTTCTTAATGTGGTAGGGCTTGAACCTAAAAAGAAAAGATTATACCCTTTTTTAGCACTTATCTTACATAATTCATAAACCAAATCGGGCCCTGCCACTCGTTCAGGAATTGGTTCTCCATATAACCTAGAAATCCAAACCAGTAGTTGACCATCGGCAACAACTAAACCGGCCAAATTTGTGATATCTCTAAACTCCTCGTCTTTCTGCATCAGTACTAAACTATTAGCATTAGTTACACATACTTGAGATTTTCTACCGTTAGTAATAAATCTCTTAATTACTTTCAAAGTATCTTCCATATTTATCCGAGAAAACCCAGTTCCTAAAATACTGACTGTTTTAATATCCATTCTCCTCAAAATCCCATTTCATTTTTATACCCTATGCGAACCAATAAATTCATCCGCCTGGTTGCCAAAGCAATCCTTTTTTGAACTCTTCCTAAACATCTCCTGAAATCCTTATTTTACTCTTTTTCCGTGCGGTTTAAACTCCGAGGCCGAAAGTAACCTATTATAAATTTGCATAAGATTCTTGTAGCCAACTTCAGAACTGTATTTTTTCTCGGCAATTTCCCTAGCATAGCGTCTTATAGGAATAATCAATTTCGGATTCTCTATGAAATATAGAATCTTCTTTCTTACATCCTCAATATTACCAGGTTCAAACAATAATCCATTTTTTCCTTCTTCTATTGATTCTTTCAATCCCCCAATTTTCGGAGTAACAACCGGCACTCCGCAAGCAAGACTCTCTATGATAGCGTAGCCAAAACTCTCATACCCTTCAGAGAGAAAAACCATAAGCATTGCTTTTTTCAAGATACTAAACCTCTTCGGTCCTCCAATAAATCCAAGGAATTCTACATCTGGAATGTGTTCCTTGATAACAGAACCTTCCAATTGACTTCGAATGGGTCCTTCACCAATTATCTTTGAAGTAACATCTGGTATCTCTTTCCATACTTTAAGTAGAGTAAGAAGTCCCTTCTCTCGTGATAGCCGCCCCATATATACAGCATAATTATCAAACTCATAACTTGGTTTTATCTCTTCACATTCAATAGAATAAGCCTTTACTACAATTTCCTCCTTTGGCATTCCGCCCTGCACTAGTTTTTTCTTTCGACTTTTTTCCACACACCCCATAGAATTTTATCTTGCTCTTCTCTCCTTTATGGTTCAAACTATGTACTCCTGCATGTTATTCCTAGAATTATTTATGTAGACAGGGGTATCTTAGAGCTAAAGCTTCATTAAAAATTTTCTCCATCGCTTCAGCCAATACGTCGAGATTGAACTTCTCAGCTACTACCCTCCTGGCACTCTCTCCCATTCTCTTCCTAAGATCTTCATCCTTAGCTAGTCTAACTATACTACTCGCAATAGCCCTGATATTACCAGGATCGACAAATAATATATTCTCTTCCTCTTTGAAAACCTCTGGTAAAGCCCCGACGGGTGTTGCTACAACAGCAAGTCTTGCCGCTGCGGCTTCCAAAACTACAAATGGGAACCCTTCAGAGTAGGATGGCAACGTGAAGATATGACAGTTGAGAAAAATTTCTAACTTCTCCTCTCCGCTTATGATCCCCAAGAACTCCACATATTTCCCTATGTTACTTTCTGTAATAATTCGCTTTACCTCAGCTTCTATATCGGGCGGATTATCGATATGGATAACATTATACTCCTTTTTCAACATGTCTCCTGCAAAATAGAATTTTATACTGGAAACTTTTCTTATAACCAGGGGGATTGTCTTTAGAACGTCTAAAGCACCTTTAGCCTTAGATATATGGCCCACAAAAAGAACGTTAATATGCTCAGGATTTCTGCTCTCTGAAAGTCGAGAACGGTTCTTCGAGTTCGGGACCTTAGTCCGCTCAAATTTTGATAAACCCATACCAATATAAACAGTCCTTAATTTTTCTTGGGGAACAAGACCGTAGAACTGTCTCTTCAGCCTGTCAGCTCTTACAATTATTACAGTAATCTTACTTAAGATAAATTCTATATACCGCTTTATTGGCCAAGAACTGTCTTTCCAAAACACATCGAAATTATCCCCCCCCAATCGAGACACTATTATTACTCCGGACAAAGAACATATAATTACATATATTGAAAACTTAATAAATCCCCAAGTATTTCTTGCCATTGGTATATTTGTGAGCAAGGGTTTCTCCTTGATTATGGCCTTTAACAACTTGAAAGCAGACTCCATAACTGCGGTAACATTTCTTATATCGAGCTTACCTCTCCACTTATTGCTTCGTTTGTTACTAATGTCAACATGAATGAGATTAAATTTCTTTGATAGCGTAGACTTCATCAGCCAGTGAGTCATCATCTCCTGCCCAGAATGGGGAGGAGGCATGGGACCAGCAATTAAGACCGTGGGTCTTATTTTTCCCCTCTGAACTTTTTTCATTATTATCATCGTCTACATGGATGAGCCCTATTTCATCCTTCCCGTGTACATGGTTGCTTAATTCCTCAATCCTACCTCTCTATCCATATTTATCACTCCCATTGCCATGCCCATTATCGCCCAGAACTAGATTCCATAGTAAGGACCTTCAAGTACTACGTTGAATGCAGCAAAGATTGTTATGAAGATATGCGAACCGAGCAACGTCAGCATATAGGACCTCAAAAGAGAGTTCTTAGTCTTACACAAAAAGTTTGCTGGTGAAACAAGAGGAAATACATTATGTACATGTGCTATACCTGGTCTCTTATTCTTGATCAAATTCGTTACTTGTCTATAACTCTTAAGCGAAAAGATACTCTGCAGAGGAGGAAGTACTTTTCGCCAAAACGGAAAATAAGTTATCTCCAGATTATCAAGTATATAAAGGGTTATCGAATGTCTCTTTTCTTCAAGTAATTCCTTTATTTGCTCTACATTGTGATCTTCCCCTCCCTTACTTCGATATCGATTATGTATTAAAAATATTTTCATATCTATTTTATACTTGTATCCGAACTTCCATTATTACTGAAATCTCTGGTCTTATTCATACTGATCTTATTTTCATAATTGCTATTTGCTAGTCTAATTACAACAATACATAATCCCATAGTAATCCAGAAAAAAATACCTTTATACGGACCCTCCAATATTACAGAAAAAGTGCTATGAACCAGCACCAAAATAAAAGCACCTAGCAGTCCTATCATATATAGCTTTGTAGTCCTATCGTCATTCTGTTTTAGAAATCTCAAACACCGTTTTAAAAATCTCAAAATAAGCCAGATGTAAACTCCAAATCCTAATAGACCCATTCTATAAAGTATAGCTAAATGAGAGTTGTGAGGGTCTATCCATTCTAGGTGCATAAATGCTGCAGATTTTGGCATAAAGGGTTTACCAAAGCCAAAGCCAAAAATTAAATAGTCCCACCTACTTCCTACCTCCTGTAATAACTCACGCCACATTGCCAATCTAAAAAGAGTATTACCTACACTTGAACTGCCTGCCACTGTTTTCGTAGGAAGAATAATTGTTCTCGCTTCTAAAGCAATCTTTGTAGCCGGGGGATAGCCAACAAGCGCCGCTAGCAATATAACAACTACCAGTATTATTCCTAGAAACCAAAGCCTTAAATGTTTCACACTAACCAGCCTATTTTTGAATAACAAGATAGATACAAATAAAAAAGAAATTGATAAAGCAACCCACACTGATCTAACTTTGAATAATATAATAGAGACCAGTTGTAACAATATTATTAAATAGACAATGTTTCTTACGTTTCGTTTCCTTATTAATGGAAGGAATACGTATAAAAGGATAAGGGAAATCCCAAGATACATTGAATTGGCAGCACCTTGTGGGTTCCAAGAAATAACATTGAAATAACTTAAGTAAAAATAAATTGTAGCTAGACCTGAGGCGATAAAAAAAATTATGAAGAATTTTTTAAGAATAGTAAAATTTTTAATAACATAAATGATAAAGAAATAAAATATAGAATAATAGACCAACACACTATCTCGAATAGCTTCTATACCATAACGTTCCCCTCTAAGAAGAGCACTTATGCCAACCAAATAGTAAAAAAAGTAAATTCTGTTCAAAGGGTTATGGAGAATACTTACTTTATCTTCCATAAGCCCTCTGAGGAGAAGTGACAAAATAACAACTGCAATGATTATCTCTGTGATGTATAACGGAACATTTGCCACCTGAAAGTGCAAATAAGCGAATCTTCTCGCCCCTATAACCGTTCCAAATATGAGAAACAACAATAACATATATTGCTTGTGCAGTTGAAGTGCAATCACGATCACTGCCGCCACAGCCACAATAAGCCACATGTCCAACGGTATGGGCATTTCCCAAAGGACGTTTCTCAACGAAACAAAGCCAAATTTTATCATTTTTGCCTAACAAAGAGGAAAGACTCACCAAGCTCTAATTCTAATAAGACTTTCCGCCGCTAATTTTCTGATAATACCTTTAAGAAGTCTTACTATATCAAAAGGAAGAAACGAGACTAAAAGATGGAAGATAGCACTTTTGTTAAAAGGACAGTGCTTTATCGCTTTTAGAAATTCTTTTCTTGCTAGTTTCGGATCACCTTCCGCCAGTAGAAAGTATCCTATCATGGAACAACGAAGTGATTGGGGAACCACATGAAATGGTCGAGATCTAAGCCGTTTTTTCTTTTTGGAGTAAGATCTCCTTTGCTGGAGCAACCGTTTTAATTCTTGCTCCTCACTTAGACCTCTCTTCCTCAATAAGGCACACCTTCTAGCACTGAGACCACATTGTCTCTGCTCACCTCCACTTAACGTACTAGCAGAGCTAAGGCTTATCCTCAGCTGATAAAGATACTCCTCTATAATCTCAAAATCACAAATTTCCATTAACCTTAACCACAGATCGTATTCCTGGGCATACTTGAATACTTCCCTATATCTCCCTGCTTGCGCAAAAGGACCTCTTTTAAGCATGACTGATCCATGACAGATCGGATTATTTTCATAGAACATATATTCCCTTAAATAATCAAAATCACAGGGTACTTTTACCTTAACAAGCTCTCTTCCCAGTTCATCGATAATTTCATACCAACTGCCAACTAATCCGACAGTGCTAGACGACATTATGACGTCAACTTGTTTTTCCAGTCTAGTAGGCAGCGAGATATCATCTGTGTCCATTCTAGCAATGTACTCTCCCTGGGCTAATTTAATAGCTTTATTTAAGGATTTGGCTAATCCCATGTTCTCTTGATTGATAATCTTCATCCGTTTATCCTTGTAACTCTTTAAAATTTCATAACTGTTATCTGTCGATCCGTCATTTATGATGATAAACTCAAAGTCTCCAAATGTCTGGTCTAAAATACTTTCGAGTGCTTCCTTTAGATATTTTTCTCCATTATATACAGACATTATCACGCTTACTTTTGGATTATTGAACATTTCATCTCCTAACTACGATTTCCTATTTCTGAAAACCAAAAAGATCATATGGCCCGCGAAAGTTGCCAATATTCTACTCAACACAAATCGAATTCCTTTAACACCTAAATTTCTTCCTTGATAATCAAATAACTTTTGCAGCAATGGTTTAAGGACGCTGATCTCATCTTTAAATCCTTTTATTCCGCTGAGAGGTTTTTTATCTACGAGTTTAAATCCGGTTGCTTCGAAACTCTTTATAACTCTCCCTGGGTCTAAAGCGAATTGATAAAAACCTTCTCTTTCTTCATTATTAAATTCCTTGTATAAAGCAAGTTTTACTTTTAATCTCCTTGAAAGGCGAAATAAACGGAAAAGTCAAAAATACATATCCGCCGTTAACTAATACTCTTTGCATTTCTTCTAAAATATCGTGGTATCCATCCCAAGAATGTTCTATTACACCCAAAGACCAATACCCCGTAAAATAGTTGTCAAGGAATTGTAAATCCCTTATATCTCCTACCCTTACATCAAGTTTCGGGATGGTCCCTTTTACTCGCTCTATTGTTTCCTTTGCAAAATCTACTCCCACACTTTGATAACCATGCACTTGCATACAGTAGACCACCTGACCCCTACCACATCCCCCCTCCAGAATTCGCCCTTTTTTATCAGGGATATACCTATTCAATATTTTTAAAACAAATCTAGTATTCTTTCCTCTTTCTATCGCTTCCTTAAATTTTTCTGTATCCCAATGGCTATTCCAGAAACTTGGGGTAGGACTTTCTCCAATATAAACCAACCGTTTATTCTTTACACTCACTTGAAGCCTCCTCCTTGTCTTACTATATCTATTTTTGAGGAGACTTCAAGTCAAAGTCATAACAAATTATTTTTTTTCCGAGTCCCATAAGGTCTGAAACATTTCATCATGACAAACATTCTCTATTTTTTGAATAGATTAAAACACAAATAATCTTTCCCACTCACCTTCATGCGCAAAAATCTTTTGTGTCTGAATTTCCACCGTGTAAAGTGAAACATAATCGTTGGAATATCGGCACAAGTTATCTTCAGATTCATGTAGGGGTAGAACTCACACAAACTCGTCGCTATGGATGCAAATCCAGAACCATATTCACATACGTTTCCTCCTTTCGGAATATACTTAATGAAGCGATGTGCAGACAAAGGGTTAAGCGCAAGCTCGTACTGATTTGCAGAGAGCAAATAGACAGTTCGCACGCCTTGCCAAGCTTCAAGATGTTGTTCGTTCGTCGCCGAGTCTGGCACCTCAACTTGTTGAAACTTCTGACGGTATATACCAGACAAAAAGTACAAGTCGTGTGGGTTTATAGGTCTATTACCAAGTTCATTAACCCAATAATCGCGAAACTCGTAAAACCAGTCCATCTTAAGATTAGAGTATATGAGTTTTCGGTAAACTCTACTTTTGTAAAGAAGCCCAATAAGGTAAAGTCGTAGTCGGCTTGTCAGGTGACCAAGCAAACCTAAATCATCTCCACTTCTCGCATTCGGGTCATATGGGGATAATTTGAGCTCTTGCCCTTTGAGCAGTTGAGCTACATCTAGGTCTAGGTGAACATCATCGTACTTATTCATGAGAATCTCCTTTGTTCACAACGAAAATGTCGCCTAACTGGTTATATACTAACTCGCTCTACTCTGGTCCCAATAAGCTAGGGAGTTAATTAGCCTCTCATTCCTTTACGACGGCAGAGTTCCCTAAAAATGGCAACGTATTGGTCGGCAATATGGTCAGTATGGTAGCGCCTCATCTCTTCCCGGGCTTGCTGCGACCAAGTTACCAACGTATCGCGCTCCTGGAGGACAATATCTAGAGCTCTGTCCCACTCGTCCATTGAGTGGCAGAGCATTCCGCCTTTCCCGTCTCTAAGAACCTCAGTGTAGGACGGCACTGGTGAGGTGATGACTGGAACCCCCTGAGACATAAAGATTCCAATTTTAAACAGACTATGCCCCAGGTTGTAGGGATTATCCACTCGTCGCGGAGCAATGCAAAATTCCCCTCCAAGAATCTGTTGTGGAAAGGCTTTATATGACCAACGTACGAAGTCATAATCCATTGAGAGGGGGTATTTGTGATCGGAAATCACAATCAGAGGGATGTTGCGACAACGGAGCAAAGGCAATATTGGCTCTAACTCTTTTACCTTGGCAGAAATCCCGCACCAGATAGCGCGCAACTTTCGCCTGCGAAAATCATGCTCAGGCTTGCGAAAGTGAAAGTGTCTGCTATCGATAGAATCAGGCAAATAGGCTGTCCAGGGGTGAAATTCTCTTGCTCGTTGAGCAATGTAGTTTGAGGCACAAGTTATCACATCAGCTGCCTCCACCATACGACGGCATGCTTCAACCTGTTCTGCGGTGGTACCATACCCACCCTCAAAAAGTCCTGTCTTGTCAAAGTAATTCACGCAGAGGTCAAAGATGATACTTTGCCCCCTCCTTCTCTGCCGGCATGCCATTTCATAGGCTTGGCCATCCTGCCACCTCACAAAGATGCAGATATCCGCCTCAGCGTTGGGATCGTTGATCTTGCATTGAACGCCCCTTTCTTCAAGGTAGCGAAGGAGTTGCAGGCAGCGAATCCATACCGAAGCCGGCATACGATTGTAGTTACGATGATTTACTGGAATGAACCAGTCTACCTTCATTGGTGATTGTCTCTTCATAAAGCCTCTCTCCATAAACTTCTACTAGGAGGAGGGTCTCAGGCGAGAATACGTCGAACGTATTGCTTAAGCTTGCGCAGCCTGAGCACTCGGTTCAATTTCTTAGGATGGATTTGTACCCCGAGAGATACTACTCGGCCTGTAAAGGACGCTCGGATCACCGCCATATCTAGCCCGGTCTTACTTTTTACCCAGATATTTAAGTTGATGACCATCCTTGAAAAAGCAGATAGCATTTCCAGTAATGTGCTTTTTGTAGTGAAAGCAAATGCATGAGCCATAGATATATCATTTATCCCCGCAGGTTCAAGAGGGACGTTAATAAAGATTAGACCCCTATTCTTCAGGAGGCGGTGTGCCGCTTCTATGACCTTTCGAGGATCAAACATGTGCTCTAAAGCACTTCGGATGAACACCACATCGAAGTCCGCATCGTAATACTTCAGGTGATGGGCATCACCTAGCTCGATAGGAGCACCCCACGCTAATCCGAACTCTATGTTCTCAGCTTGAACATCGATTTCTATGACATTAGGATAACCATCGTGTATCATGCGCAGGCAACTCCAACCGCTTCTACACCCAACGTCTAATATTTTATTATGTGGTTTTATAAATTTATAGAGAATTTCTAAATCTTCAACAATCCATGGATGCTCATTGGGATCAAAAACAGGCCTGACTTCTTTTAATACATTCTTTCGTAAAGACTGCTGTGCAAGATACTCTTGATATTTTTCATAAATGACTCGCTGCTTATCTTGGGAAACCTTCATGTTATCCCTTCTGTTAGTTTATAAGTCTCTCCTGCGCATTGAGGTCTCCAACTTGTTTACCATCCACCGCAGGCCCGAATAGGCGTGACGGCGTGTGCCATAGGCAAACTGGCGCCAGGAATAAGGCATTACCGGATACCCAGAAAGCAAGGTCCTGATAAAGTCCCAGGCAGTAGGCAATGGTCTGCGCTCTGCTTGCCCTATAACCTTGAGATACTGGGGGAAAATAACATCTGGTGAAAACAGCGTCACCGCCCGGGCACGAGCGGCCTGGGAAAGCTTTTCCCGCCGACTCAGAACCCTCTCCAGTTGTTCCCGAAAGTTGCCAATCTCAACCTTCAAACCACACTTCCCCACCACCTCCAGTGTGCCGCCGCTTTCTTTATACAGTATCGGCAGGCCGCTAGCCAGGGCTTCAAGAACAACGTTGGGGCAGGATTCATTCTCGGAGAAGAACACCAACACGTCGCATGAGCGCATCACCCGGGCTAATTCTTCTCGTCCCAGATGACCCAGGAAGTGAATGTTGGGGAGTTGAGGCAAATCGTTGTAACGACCACACAAAATGAAATCGATATCTGGATTTACCTGCGCTACCTCGTAGACTTTTCTTATGCCCTTCCGGGGATTAGTGCTAAAAGTCACATGGCACACCTTCACCCGATAGGAGAAGCCAACTCTCTCTCCCTTGGGGGAAAATAGATTTGTATCCACCGGATTGTAGATGACAGGGCCATCACTACTAATGACCTTAAACTTCTGAGTGGTGCTGTACTTCCCGTAATTACTTTGAAAGATTGTAAGATCAGCCAGCATATTGACGCGAGCCTGCCGCTCGTCAGCATCGTCTGTACGTCCGTAGTTCCTTGCCGAGCCGTCCACGCGCTGCACTACCTTCACATGCCGCTTATGCTGTTTGATACGCCAAACTATCTTGTAGTCCACGACCCAGGAGTTGACAAACAGCACATCATACTCATCTTCCACATCAGCGGTGAATGGAACAGAATGACTTTGCAGGTAGCCAGTGAAATTGGCGATAAAACTACGCATGCCGCCCTGCGGTTTAACCTTGATAGGAATACATATCTTCATCTAATAAAGGCTCTCTTTTTATACATCTTCGGAGTTAAGCTTGACGGTTGTCGTACTCTGACCGGGACGTAACTGATCAACCTGTCCCCATTTCAGGCAGTTCCTGCAAAGCTCTGGCTCCCCCTCTGGGTCATACCGAACATTATCTACATTACGCCGAAAGCCAGCGTATTTGGGGGAAGTCCAAATTTGGCCGAGGGTCTCCTTCCCGACATTGCCCATAATTTCCTTTCCCTCCAGGTCATAACAGCAGGGCACCACATCTCCATTCCAAAATATACAGATGCAGCGATAGATATCCGTGCACGGTTTAGGTTGCAGGTTGCGTCGGTATTTGGGATTACGTGGCACTAACTCTGGCACACTCTCGGCGAATGTCTTGGCGATAAATGGGATGCCAATTTCCTTAGCCATCTGCCGTGCCTTGTGGAGTTCGCGTTCGTTGTTACGCATCACAATAAACTGCCATTCAACCCGCGTTCCAGTTCCTCTGACGCGCTCAGCCATTAGCTTCATGTTTTGAAGAACTTGCTCAAAATTGCCTCCTACGCGGTTCTGCTCATATGTTTCCTTAGATGCACCATCCACGGAGAATCTCATGTTATCTAGTCCACTCTGGATAATGCGATCAATATACTCCTCCGTCAGCAAGAGTCCATTGGTAAAGACCTGTGTCGACATCCCATGCTGCTTGGCCAGCCTTACCATATCCGGAAACTGTTCATGCAAGAGGGGCTCACCCTGAAAGTGGAGTTGCATCTTGTCAATGCCGAATTCGACAGCATCCCTCACAATCTTTTGGTAGAGCCCAAAGTCCATATACCCAAAGCCCCGAGGTAGCAAATCGTGCTCAGCAGACCCCAGCCGATTCTGCAATCCCACTAAGCAAAAGGGACAGTTCAGGTTGCAGCGATTTGTTGGTTCCACTGTAAGCATTCTGAGGCGTTGGTCGGGCTTGCTTACTGATCCCCCTGTGAGCAATCTCCCGAGCTGGTTCTTCAAGTTCCTAATCACTGAGTTCTCCCTGTCTTCGCCTATCGTGGTAGCTGCTCAAGTCGTCTTCCTTGTACATAGACAAATATAGCAGTCGGATTTGGCGTCCGGCCGACTGATTGTTCTATCAGCCAAGACCTGAAAGAATTCACTCACATAGCGAAAAAATTCCTCCTTGGTATACTCTTTAACATGATATTTAGATGGCGGCTTCTTTTCGTTAAATAAGGGAGTACTGATCACCAGAACCCCTGTCTCCTTAAGAGCCTCATAGGCTTTTCTCAAAAGCATTCCGGGCTTGCGCAGATGTTCAAAAATTTCGAATGCCACAACCACATCGAAGTCGCCTTGATAATCTAGAGCGTAGACGGACTGCACATAGAACTCGTTGGCGTTGTGATTCCTCTCTTTGGCAAGGGCAAGGGCGAGAGGATGAACATCAATGCCCACCACCTTACAATCCTTTTTCTCGCTTAATACGTTGGATACTAGTCCGTCACCACATCCAATGTCCAAAACGTAGGCGCCCTGTGGAACCAAATCACAAACTGTATCAACACACTCTGTGTAGAAAGGCTCCTTTTGTACGTAATAGTATTCCCAATGATATGCCCCGCTGTGGTCGTATTTGTCGAAGTATATCTCTCCGCCTAAGCAGCATTTGACCCTTACGGCAAGCCGCCTAGCCCGATCCCGTAGTAAAGAGGAGATAGTAAAATATCTTATCACTCTTAAATCCTTTTTAGACATAACTACCCCAACAACGTATATCTCGCTGCCACGGTATCAAAATACAAATCTTTTCTCAACAGGCATTTGTTTCTAAAACGACCTAAGTTATCTAACAATTGCTTAAAATCATCTAGCGGCATCCCGCAATCTCTAACTATCTCTTTTGTACCGGCATCAGGGTTATAACAGACAGGAAGTCCGCAAAGTATTGCCTCTACTGCTATATTAGGACAGGGGTCTTTCTCCGAGGGTAGATAGACAATTTTCATCATATGATAGTATTTTCTCATCTCTTTCCTGTTTACTGTACCGACTAGAGTTACATTGTCGAACCGCTGAAAAGGAAACCTTGTGTTTCTATGATTACCAATAAGCAAAAAATTCTCTTTAGGATGATTTTCAATTAATTCATATACAAGGTCAAATCTCTTCCGCTCGTCTGAACTCCAGCTTACATGGCCTATATATTCGCCACTTTTGGGTGCAGGATAAAAAAGTTTGGGATCAGCACCATTTATTATAATTTCATATCGGGTTGCTTGTAAATATGGATGAACATTATTACATACAAATTCACTCTGATATACCGTAACATTGGCGAGTTTGTTTAATTCAATGATTTTTTGATGTTTTCTCCGTCTATATTCACTTTCGTCTTGCTCAAAATACTCATCTAACCTGTGGATTACAAAACACCCTTTATTCTTTGCCTTTTGCACATCATTTATGTCGGCCTTGTCGGCAATGATAATAGCTCTATCTGCTTTGAGAATTTTTTTTTCAAATACATAGCTGTCCTTGTGTCTCTTAATCCAATTAATAAAATCATAAGCAAAAGTGTTAGACCCCCCTCCCTTGTGTTTAGGAATGAGAGAGATATAAATCTTTATTCTCTTATCACTTCTAAAACCAAACATGCTCTACTTCCATCTGAGACAGGTTATACAAATATAAGGTTCATCCTGAAGGTTCATTACAGCATTGTCCACCTTTTTTCTAAACTCTCTGTATCGCTCATTGTTCCAAATTTTCTGCAATGAATTCTCCAAAAGATTACCCATTACTTCCTTTCCATCGACGTCATAACAGCACGGTACCACATCTCCATTCCAATATATTCCCAGCTGATGATAAATGTCTTTACATGGTTTTCTCAAGAATTTTGCCTGATATCAAACATTTACAGGCTTCAAATCCGGATCTGTTTCTCGAAAACCTTTTACAAAAAAATTAACACCCATCTCTTGAGCCATACGTTTTGCTTTTTCTGCCTCATGTTCATTATTTCGTAACGCTAAAAACTGCCATTCTATGCGTGTGTCTTTTTTCTTATGAGCCAAAACAATTTTCCTCATATTTTCATAAACTTCATTAAACTCCCCCCCCCACTCTATTTTTTTCATAAGTTTCCTGGGAAGCTCCATCTACAGAGAAACGTATTAAATCTACTTCTGCATCAGCAATTTCTTTTATATTACTATCATTGAAAGCCATACCATTAGTAAAAATACCAACCTCAAACCTGTTCTGTTTAAGAATGTTAGCAAATTTGGAAGTTAGAGGATTCAAAAACGGCTCACCTTGAAAATGCAAATACACCTTTCTCATGCCAAATTCCTTTAGATTTCTCAAAACAATATAAAACGTTTCTTCACGCATAGACCCCTGTGGCCTGGTCATAAAACTGCGAGAAGCCAGGCCGTATTTTGAAACCAATTTGTTCTGCATACCCACCATACAATAAGGACAGTTAAGGTTACAGGCATTAGTGGGTTCCAAAACAACCTGCATCGGCTTCTTAAATATTCTTTCACGTACTTTCTTACGTACTACATCTATCATGCTCACAACTTCTCTTTCTCCTTCACTGGAATTGAATTTTATTTCTTATTGCATCTATGTGTTATTTAGTGTTTCTATCTCATCCTCTATAATATACTCAGTTCTGTCACACTTCTTCTTCCAAACTTTCAATTCCCCATCTCTCTTAAAATGCCCTTTTATAAAACGATAGCGTCTACCCTTGACTAAAGTGAATTTTTCGTACATAGTGATAATGTTACGGTCTCTTAGGCAATACGATCTTTGCGTATCATTCTTAAAAGCTGTCTCTCCACGTTTTCCAGCAAAATTGACGGCAATCATTCCATCCTCTTTAAGGCTTTTATAGAAATTATTAATTACTATCTCGGGGTGCCAGAGATGCTCCATCACATTTCTGCAAAAAATAAAATCCGCCTCCACAAGCGATGGATACATATTACTTTCATCAATAGCTATGGTGCTTAATTTTTTTGCAAACAATCTGCAGCGCTCGTATGAATATCGGAGTGCTGGAGAGTCAATATCAACAAGAACATACTGAGCATCAGGACAATATTCGGAGAGCAATCTACAAAATACAGATGTACCACATCCATAATCGATTATTGTGGCTGTTTGATTTAGGCGGTGGAGGAGCCACTTAATCAAAGACTTGTAAGAGAACATACTCCTTTGGAAAGCTATTCTATCTCCAGATACAATCATTCCATAATTCTTACGCCACTGGTCTATCCAGGCCTTCCTATCGATGAGTCGTTGTGGAGAGTTAACCGTATCCTTGTAGGGAGGAAATTTTTGATGCCAAGTTTTTTGAGCGTTTGGGTCTCTCTGCAAATTTTTAATAATTGCAGGGTCGAGCTCCAGATACTCAGCAGGCTCTTCGTACCATTTTTTTTTCAATATTGATTTCTTCACTAACATTTTCCCACTTTAACAGTGATTCTCGCTCCGATATATGGGGTCGCCGTCAAATACAAAATCCAATTATGTGTATTTCAAGACCTAAAACCTATTCTGTCCAAGGATTTTGGCAAATCGAGGATTTAGAGCATGTAAAAACAGCTCTTCCTAAGATACAAATACACCTTTCATCCCAAACTGTTTTAAGCTATCAAGGACCTGGTAGAAGATTTCCTCAGTCACAATAATTCCTTGGGGTCTGGTCATCAAATCATGCGAAGCTACACAATACTTTGAGATGATTTCGGTTTGCGTTCCCACCATACAATACCAACAATTCAGATTACACTTGTTCGTGGATTCCAACCTCACTTGGATAGGTAGTCTCAAAGATTTCTCCCTGCGGATCGCCTTGTCTTCAGATATCATTTGACAACCCCAAATTTGTAAGCGAATCCTTACCTGCTATTATCTGCTTTTTCAAACACAACAATCATGTTTCCGCATAAACCAATAAGCTCTTCAAGTTTGGGATGAATCAAACAATAGTCAAGTACACTAGCATTGATGCCAAATAGCCTGAGAATTGAGTAACGGGGAACACCGATAATCTCCTCCCAAGAAGCACCGAGCATAACGTAGTATCCGCCTCTTGAAAAGTCCTCGACCACTGGCTGGCCGGGAATATATATCATTTGTGCACTCAATTCTTTGAATTGTATAGCCGTATTTTTGTGCATATAGCCCCAATGTTTTGGGTAAAAAAAATGTAAATGACGAGGTATATCCTCTTTATAAGCGTATCGTGACCAAAGACTGTCTCCGTTAGGAATCATAAAAATGAATAAGCCATCTTTTCAAAATCTATGTATATGCGCAACATATTCAGATGGTTGAGCTTATGGTTAATGTTCTCCATGTAGTTACAACGTCAAAAAACCAACTCGTAGTTTAGCTAAACCTAAACAATATTAAAAATTATTTATATAATTTTGAAAGGATTTTACTTTTATCTAAACAGCCATTAATAAATTTAATATCGCCAAGACTTAAGTAATCTTTATATCCACCGACTATTCCTTTTCTAACTTTAAATGATTCTGGATCGTTAGGATCTCCTGGCAACATACTACCGTAGTTGTTAGTTCTATTAGTAGTTGCATTTTCTCGTTCTCTTCTTTGCATTTTTTCAAAAGAGCAATATTCAATTGCATCATTGATAACTTGATTAAAAGCCCTCCGACAGTCTATTTTTGATGGATATAAGTTTAAAAAGGTTATCGTTTTAACGATTTCGTCATGGCAGTTTTTATACATGTCCTCATAATCGATAATAATATAATCAATTCCAATTTTTTTTGAATCTAGAAATTTTAGATACTCTTCATAAAAAGTTATAAATTTTTGAATTCCATAATCAGGTGATCGAATAAAATCTGATATAGTTCCCTTATAAACTTTACGTCTTTTAGTTGCCTGAAAATAAAAAGAGACCATTGTGTCCTTAGGATCTCTCATAATTAAAATTATTTTTTTATTTCTTATTGGCCGACTTGGAATTCTGTTAATCAATTCTGAATAATGTAATTGTGGTGATTGTAATCCAGCACCATCATGAGTGCGACCTATAATATTTATAAATGATTCATTTCTTTCATGTTCACAAATGTATTTGATTATTTGTAAGAGCCACGTACGTCCACATTTCGGATGTTCAATAACCATATATTTCTTATCACGTAAATTGCGAGATAATATAAAATTGTTCCGACATTCAAACAAAGATTTAAAAGCTCTAGTTTTTTTTAGATTACGTATTATTCCTATATTTTTCATAATGTCTATGTAATCCGACTCAATTATGTACTGTGTCAAGACAAAATTAAGATTATAAACAAAACAATTAATTAAATCTTACTCTCTCGAAGACGTTTATTTGAATATAAATTGTTTAACCAAACGATTTGTTTTTTACTTAATTTTTTTTGCCATTCTAAAGAAATTTCTCTTTTTAATCCACTGTAAACCTGGCGCATACCTCGACTTGGTGTATTCAAAATTGCTTCCACCGTACTTAGAGAAAGATCAACCTCAAGAAATCTGAATATCTCTCTTAATGTTTTCTCGGGTTGCAGTATTAAATCTTCATAAGTCAGATGGTGTGTCATCTCCTGAGGCAAATTACGTTCGGTGTAGTTAAGGCACTCAATGTACTTTTTGGCAAATCTTTTGAAATTAAAATTAGTTATTCTCCTTTTTCCCGGGGGGAAAAACCCTAATTTCATAAATGAATTCACCACACCCTTTATATCTCGCTCAATGAAAATAAATTTTGCTTTCCCCTTATGAAAAGAAATAAGTTTTCTTATATAATCGTATTTATAAGACGTTAATTCGCAGACCTCTTTTGCACCTTCTATTTTTGCTACTTTTTTGTTGAATAAATGGTAACAACTCCTTAAAAATAAATCATGGTCTAAATGGTTATTAAGATATTCTTCTACCAATTCCAAATATTGTTGTGTAGATACTTGGTAAAAATCAAGGGATTTCTTAATGGAGTCAAAATTAACATCTCGTAATAAGTCATATTGCCTATAGACAATGCGCTTGGATACCTCGGGTTCCTCAATACAAACAATCTCACGGTGCTTGTCCAACAAATGGCATAAAAGAGTAGTTCCACTTCGCTGAAAAGCTATTAAATAGAACAAATTATTTTCCAAAATGAATTCCTTCTTTTCTAGCGGTTTTTATTTAGGACCCTAGGGCAAATATACTGCTCCCCGGTGGAAAAAATCCAAGCTTAAGAAAAGAATTGACAACGGCTTTCAAATCTCTTTCCATAAAAATTATTTTTAAATCGTCATTCATTGTTTTTCGCAATTTTTTCATAAACCTACATTCATAATGGGGCAGACCCATAGCTTCCTTACCACCAACAGCTTTTAGATCTTCCGAATGCAAGCAAAGATCGTAGGCACATCTTATGAATTCATCTTGCTTAATGTTCCTGTTAAAAAAGGCCCTAACTAAAGCCAGGTACTCTTCTTTATCAACATTATGGTCATTAAAGACCTTTACAAAAGAATCAAACTCAAGATCCCACAACCTCTTATACTGTCCTGCAAAAAGCATAAGCGTAATTTCCCATTCACAAACAGATACTATTTCTGGATGCTCATTTAATAAGAAATCAAGTAACGTAGTCCCGCTGCGTTGCACACCAATTAAGAAAAATCTAGTTAAAACCTTATTCATAAGCAGCTCCCTGACTAAAATCATAATATGGGATTTTCTTAAGCAATCTGCTTTTTTTGCTTCCGACAGATAACTTTATATCGTTCTTTTCAAAATACAATTCATTCACTGCGTAGAGATATTCTTCTAGTGTTTTATTTCTGTTTGCCTTGGGAAACATCGTACCTGGGAGAGTTTTGATTTTTTCTTCGACTGGCCTGGTATATCCGGTCTTAACCATCCATTGCATGGAGGGATAATAATCATAAAAATGCACATTATTAACAAGATCTACACCCATTAGAACTATTTCTTTGTAATCTAGCTGTCTTATAAGCTCTAATAATAGGCTTAATCCGCCTCGATAATATAAAGTCTTTTTAAAATCTCCTTCTGTGAAATCTTCATCTTTCTTTTTGTTTATTACTCTAGGGTATTTGTAAAAACAACATACTGGTTTTTCTGAAAAAAATTCTGGAAGAATCCGAGGATGCATACCTCTCTTTACAGCTCTGTTCTTACTGACGAAAAATACCGTATTAGCGTAATCCTTTTTCCTCTTTGCGATTGCCTCTTGAAGCTTAATTCTAAACTCTTTTTGCCTTGGGTAATTAGTATAATAAAAAGTAGGAACAAAAGGATGAACTGGCCACCAGTTCATAGCAAAAGAATCGTGCTTTGAGATACGGTCCCATTGTGGCTTAGTTACATTATTAATTGATTCACTGCCTCCCAATATAAAAATAGTATCTGATTCTTTGTATTCTTGTTTCACTTCCTTTATAGAGATTATTTTATATTTAAGATGCCTGTTTTTAATATAGTTTATAACGGCCTCCCTACGAGATATGTATCTTACCCTATTTTTAGGGTTAAGTACTCCTACTAATTCTTTTATGAATCTCGGAGTAATTCTTTTCATAAATGTTACAAAAGAACTAAACACTCTAACTTCCTGTTTTGGTATACAGTTTCATTGATAATTCACACTTATCTAGAAAGCTTCAGATTATGATAAAATAATAAATGGTCCATAAGTTGAATTTAGACTTTGGCACACTTAACTCCGGTCTCTTTCCGCTGCTTTTAAAGACGGTCTGTTATCTTTGCTTGTCTCGCCGTTGACTAACTTACCAAGGTTATACACTACATCTGTCTTTTCAATGGTAGAAAGTCGATGAGCAATCACCAATATGGTTTTTTCTTTTCCAAGCTCTTCAATGGCCATTCGGACTTTTTTCTCAGATTCAACATCTAAGGCGTTTGTAGCTTCGTCAAAAATTAAAAAATCGGGATCACGTACAATAGCCCGGGCTATCGCTATCCGTTGCCGTTGACCACCGGATAGATTAACTCCCCGCTCAGCTATCACAGTATCATACCCTTGGGGCAATTCCATGATAAAATCGTGAGCATGTGCTTTTTTAGCAGCTTCAATAATATCTTCCTCTTTTGCCTCAGGATTTCCCAACGCGATATTATCTCTAACGCTCATATCGAAAAGAAAGGTATCCTGACTTACAAACCCAATATGTCTACGCCAACTCACCAGATTCCACTCTTCAAGATTCCTTCCATTCACAACTACTTGCCCTTCTTGAGGGTTATAAAGCCTTAGTAATAAATCAGCCACCGTAGACTTTCCAATACCGGAGGCCCCGAATATTGCAGTCGTTTTTCCGTATGGTATGGTTAAGTTCAGCCTTTCGAACACTTTTTTTCCCTTTTCCCCACCATATCCAAAACTGACGTTATCAAATACAATGTTTCCTTCAAGCCCTTTAAATTCCAGTCCACCAAACAAATCTTCATCAGCGATTTTACTACCAGATAACTGGTGAGACAAAAAAACCGAAGGCAGAAGTGCTATGATCTGAAGCCGTAATGATGCAAGAATAGAAATGTTGCTCATTAACCTCTGTCCCACTACAACAAAAACAGCCAGAAAAGGTAAAAATGCTTTTAATAACGTATCAGAGAACAAACTGATGTATACGATTACCCCCCCCAGGAATAAAACCAATAACAATTCACTTAACGGTCCATAGATTGCTCTGACCACGGCAAGTTTGATCTGTACGTCGCTTAGTTTGCGACCTATCCGGTCATTTTCCCCACGAAACCGCTTTTCCAGTCCAAAAGTCTTTATTTGACGGACACCACTTATAGCTTCAGCAGCCCAGGCCGATAATTGCTGAGAAAGATGCAGTCGTGTGCGACCAATTCTGCGACCAAAATTCTTAGTGAATCGATTGGTGACAAGCAATAAAATTCCGATCGCCAATACTAAGATAACTGTTGCCTGCCAGTGAATAATAAGTAATGTCACTGTCAAGGCGATGACAAGAATAAGCTTGGCCAGAAATTCAATGCTCTGGGAAAAACAAATAGCCCCTCGCTGAGTTTCTGAAATCAAATTGTTGAGTAGTTTTCCCTGTTTATGGTTCAGCATAAACGCATATTCTGACCGCATATACTTTTCAAAAATACGGCTCATCCATTGTAGCCTGATTTTCCAGACGAATTTTTTAGATATGAATACTCTCAACAGATAAATAAAAAATTTTGTAAGAATCACTAACAAAAACAAGCCAGCTAATAAGAGAAGTGCATAATTCTCAGGAAACCTAGAAAGAAATGGCTTCAGCATTTCACTAATCTTACCATGCATTTCTCCTTCAATAACCACCTGCAAAATGGGGAAAAGTAAAGAAATTCCAAAACTTTCCAAACTCGCTGAAAGTAAAATAATTCCCAGGACTACAAAAATAGGCTTTTTTCTGGGTCCTAATACCTCTCCAGCATATTTTATTCGCTGTCTTAATTCAGCCATGAATTTAGATTTGAGCATACTTACCTTCAGCTTCCTTCTTTCGCATCATACTCCATTATCCCACTAGTCATCATCTATATAATTTATTCCTTAAAAGCGACTACTTGACAATAACTACCTGATTTTGGTATTAATTTTAATATAAACGGCTCAAATTTTATAAGTAAAGAATCTGCTCTACTGGTAATAATATCATAATATTTACTGTATTTTCTACTAATAAACCTATCTGAACATCTATGATAGAATTTATCACGCTTAAAAATCCAGACTATTAAATCATTGAAAGTTATGTCTATCTTTCTAGACCTTATCTCCAATATGCTAAAACTACTGCTCAAAACTAATTTTCTTAGAGTTTTTAAGCTAAATAGGTTCACGTGCTCTGTGCTTTGCACAAGATGATGTTTTCCCTTAAACAATCTCATACTCATACCTTCAATATTTGGACATTCGATAAACAACTTTCCACCTGGCTTCAGAGCCCTATGGATATACTTTAAAGTATCTCTAGGATGTAAGAGATGTTCAATACTGTTGTACATAATACATGCATCGTATCTATTTTCAAGGTTTAGCTTTTCGATAAAATCATTATACACTTTCAAGCTGAATATCTCTCTAGCAAAACGCGCACAAAAACTATCTATTTCAATTCCTTCTAACTCATCAAAGTAAAATTTTACTGTACCAGCAACTTTTCCAAAACCGCAACCAAAATCCAACAATTTCCCCCCATCGGTATATTTAAGAAGTAAATCACATCTTGTCTTCTTCAGTGGCTTTGGTATTGGTTTTAAATTCTCTATACTCCTATTCCAGATCTGTTCCTTAGCAGTAGTTTCTATACTGTTTGTATAATATTTCAGATATATATCCTCTCTTAATACCAGATTCATATACACCATTCCACAATTTTTACATTTTGCAAAACTGTTCCCTGCATCGTTTTTCATTACGTACTCATTTGCGTCGTTCTGGCTATTGCAAAAAGGACAGAGCCGCTCTTCAAAATATCTATAGTCAGGCCTGTCTTTAGTTATAAAATATTTAGATTCTTTTGCTATAGAAGCATCTCTGGTTGCTCTTAATTCCTTATAGCGAGAATATTTATCCATAGTTATGTGTCATTTTTGACATCTTGTCTTTTTTGCTTCATCCCATTTACTGGTGTTGGAAAAACAATCTCTACAGAACTCAAACTGAGCGTGATTCATGGTAAAACTCACATTATCTCGTAACCATTTCATTTTTTCGGAGTTAACCCCCAACTTCTGTAATTCGTCTAACTTAGTCATTGAATAACCAGGATCTTGTGTGCCATTTTGTGGTGTTTGAATAACAATCCTTACACAATGCAAACTGTTCATGGTTCAACTCAAAACTAAGGTTTTCTCTAAGCTCTTTTATTTCCGGTGAGTTATAGCCCTTTTGGATTAAAAAACCCTCATCTAACATATTTCCCAAAAAGTGTATTTTTTCAAAATTATAAGGGATGTCACAAGCAAACACATCTCCATTCCAGTGAACAATAACCTTAAGAAAAAGAGTAAGGCACGGCTTGTATTTTTCGCTAATGGTCTGCCGCGCATAAAGTGGTTTTACGTGCTCAACTTCCTTTACCCTGGAAAACATGGTTAAATCTATGTCAATCTTATCAGCATATTGGAGATATTTTTCTTTGTAACTCTCAATGTTTTTTTTGAAATTTTCGTCATTGTAATCTATAACATTGGTATAGACCGTCAAAAATGGCTTCTCTGCTTTCATTTCTTTACGGATTTCATAAGCCATTTTCAATTTTTCCTCGAAATCTTTCTGGTAGTTGCTGTTCTGTCTTATCCTGTTGTATTCTTCAGGGGTTATACCTGAGGAAGAAAATCGTATTTCGTCCAGACCGCTTTTCACCAACGACCGCATTAAATCTTCGGTTAACCGATTACAATTGGTGAATATCGTTGTCAATACATTGTATTTTTTGCAAATCCCAATAATTTTGGTTATCTGGGGATGAAGCAGTGGCTCACCAAACCCCCCATGCCTTACTGCTGCTTTATATCTTCCGGCTTCTTGAGCAATTTTTTCCATAACTTCAAGTTTCATAAAACCGATTTTTCTATCCATTAACTGGCGGCAACAATACAGGCACTTATTCTGACATGCGTTTGTTGGTTCAACTGTGATAATTAAGGGAAACACTTTTCTGTCAGGATTTTCTAGAGGATATAGCCATTCCCGACGCCTCCATAACTCCAAATAAGGATCTTTGTCTTTTGAATCTTTATACCAAATCATATCCCCATCCTTTCTCTAAAAGCAGTACTATAACAATTTCCAATAAATCTTTTTATACATCTCAACAAACCCTTTCTTTTCAAAAAAAGTTAATGCCTTTCTGCTCCTGTCTAGCACACCTACCCCCATTCTATTACTCCCAGCAGAAGTGGCTGCCCTAAAACCTTCCTCTATTAACATTTTCCCAATACCTAATTTTCTGAGTTTTTCTTTCACTCCTATTTCCTGTAAGTAACTGAACCGACAGCCTGGTTCTTCTTTAGGGTCAATTTCTATAGCAATAAATCCTATTATTTCGCTACTAATTTGGGCGAATAAACAACAGGAAGGGTTAAACTTCGAATCCCTCACCCATTTGGTTATTTCTTTTATTGTAATAGGTTCGCACAAGTGCGAAAAAGTTTCATTAAATATACTCACAAAATTAGCCTCATCTTTTCCAAGTTCAAAAGGACGTATTTGAAAACCATCGATATTCTTAAACCTTTCCTTTTTTGACCTCGAGCTCCTATTAATGTCCCTATTAATAAGGCGGGTGGTAAAATGTTCACGGATTAATGATAACCTTCTTATAAAAGAGTTTTCTTCATCAAGGTAACCCTCTACAAGAAAAGAAACGTGTCCGATATCTCCCTTACACATCCACCCCTTAAAGCATGTTCTTATTTCGTCACTGAGACTCTTATCTACATTATTTGCTACACATAAATGAGAAAGCACGTAATTGCAGGAGTTGGAAAAACCTTCTTTGTTTTTCACAAAATAAAGGATTTCATCATTTTTGGCTTTCAAACAATACACACTGTCTTTTATATTCTCGAGTTCATAAAAATCTAAAGTTGGGAAACCATACTCCTGTAAAATTGAATTTTTCTCACTATAGATTGAATAAAATCTTTCTAAGTTGTCTACTTTCGTAATCTTCACTTTTTATCCCTTCTTATAGGCTTTGACCACCATAATGTTTCCATAAAAAGGAGGAGAGATCAATTTGTCTACGGTGGGTATCCGGTTAATCTTTAGATAAACGGGCAATAAAAACCGGTTAAGCGCATTTGAAAAAAATCGAGAGAAATCTTTTAGATTACAATAAGGTGTACCAAAGTAAGGAAGATATATTTTCTTCACCTTAAAGCCTGAATGTATCAATGCTTTTTTTAATGTTTGTGGAGTAAACATATACAGATGCTGACAGGGATCAACCAGACGATAGAATTCTCTAAAAACACGGGCACATGCGCTGCCAAAATTCGGTGCGCTGAGCATAAAAAGTCCCTCTTTCTTTAACCATTTATTAAGCTGTCTTAACATCTTTATGGGGTTTCGTAAGTGCTCTATAACATAGGTCATATTTATTACATCAAAGTATTCATCGGGAAATTGAACATCTTCTATTTCTCTGAAAATAACCGGAATATTAAGAATTTTTTGCGTATGTTCCGCAGCCCAAGACGCACGGTCTACGCCGAATTTCTCCCAGGTATCAGGAAGCGCTTCGAGATAAATACCCGCACCGCAGCCAACATCTAACACTCTTCCACCCTTTTTATGGCGCAAGGTACTTTTAATTTCAATTTCCATATCTCTTCTTTTTCGCTGGCGCTCTTGAGCCGTTGACATATCGTGTATTCTTCCCTCGTAATCTTTATTAGGCTGATAAGTAGTTTCGTACACCTTTTGCAGTTTCTCATTTGATAATCTGGGCGACATATACCGTAAATTACATCCTTTACATCTCACTGCTTTAAAAGCACCGAAACTAAACCAGATGTCTTTCTTGTGAGAACCACATAAAACACAATTCACTTCCTCATCAGGCTCAAATTGCAGAAATTTGTCCACAAACATCTTCCCTTGCGGGATCCTTAGGTATCGGTCAAAACTCATCTTACCTCGGTTGTTTTTCTACCATAAAATCACCAATAAACAAAACATCAATCCCAGTACTGAAAAAACACCGCAGGGCATCTTTTGGAGTGGCGACGATAGGTTCGTTGTTATCGTTGAATGAGGTATTTAACACTGCAGGGATTCCAGTAATTTTTCTGAATTCATCTATCAAATTCCAGTATGTTGGATTTACTTTCTTTGATACTGTTTGTAACCTACCGGTTCCGTCAACATGAGTGACAGCAGGTATCAATTTTCTCTTATCTGGCTTTATTAAATAAACCTTCTGCATAAATGGAGATGGATAAGTCTGCTCAAAAAATTCCCCCACTTCCTCTTCAAGCACAGACGGTGCAAAAGGACGAAATTTTTCTCTGTGTTTAACCCGCGCATTTATCTTATCTTTCATATGAGGATCGCACGGATCCGCTAAAATGGAACGGTTACCCAGCGCCCGCTGACCATATTCCATACGTCCTTGGAACCATCCTATAATTTCTCCATTAGCTATTCTCTGCGCCGCAATCTTCTCTACATTGTTGCATTTTTTATATGGAACTAACGTGTTTGCCAAGACTTTTTCTACTGCTTCATTGGAAAAAGCCGGGCCCCAGTAATCATGCTCCATAACAAAAACCCGTTCCTTCTTCAAAACCTGGTTCCACCAATAAAAGCAAGCTCCTAGACTTGCACCTCCATCGTCCGCTGAAGGTTGGACAAAGACTTTCCGAAAAGGTGATTCCGCTAAAATTCTTCCATTCATCCTACTGTTCATCGCGCATCCGCCAGAGAGACAAAGTGCCTCCATCTTAGTCTTTCCGTGGAGAAATGCTACCATTTCTAACACGACATCTTCCACTCTCTTTTGAAAACTACAGGCAATATCTTCGTGTCTTTTTGTAACTTCTTCTCCATAATGCCTTTCCAGACCGAAAACCTTTTCGAATTTATCACTATATCTTCTCGGAGACCATATATAGTAAGTAAAATAATCCAGGTCTATCCAGAGTTTTCCCTCCCGCGGCAGAAACTTAATAATCCTCTCAAAAGAGTCGTAATATGTCGGTTCCCCAAAAGGTGATAACCCCATGACTTTCCATTCATCGTAATTAGGTCGAAACCCGAGGTATTGAGTAACTGCAGCATAAACCGAACCTAATGAATGAGGAAAATTGGTAGTAGCCATCACTTCAAGCTGGTTACCCCTACCTAGAAACATCTGGGTTGAAATATCATCGCCGTAAGCGTCCGTAGTCAACACAGCTGCTTTATCGAACGGGGAGGTAAAAAATGCCGCTGATGCGTGAGAAAAATGGTGGGGAACAAAACTTATTGGAACACTCCCGTCTAATAATTCCAACCTCTGGTGAATAGTCCTAACTTTCTTATTTTCTTTTCTCCCACCTATTAAATTGAGAAGATTATTGGGAATATAATGTAAAAAATCCTTATGATACCGCACTGCTGCGCTGGTATCAAAAGGCTCAATTTCATGACCTGGATTCCAGGCAAATACTATCTGATCAACCTGTTTAATATCCACCCCTACTTCAGATAAACAGTAACGCACACTCTGGGTAGGAAACTCATCAGAATATTTTATGCGGTTAAATCTTTCTTCTCTTGCTGCACCAACAAGTTTGCCGTCTTTAATTACTGCCGCGGCTGAAAAAGCATCATTCAAACCAAGAATAATCATTTCATCTACCTCATTTATAATCTCCAAATTCCTCTGCGGTGTATGTTAACATATCTCTGGCCCTCAACAAATCACCATCTGACATATCACTTATATTTATATAGGGCCAATCATACACAGGACCTAAGTTCATCGCATATTTATGTTCATTTCGAATAAGACCATCTTTTATTGCTTCATCGTAAAGAACTGTTCCAGGGAATAATGTAAGAATGCCAATCTTGGCATTATTTAACCTTAATTCCCTGATAAACTGTTCGGTTTCTTTAATCGTATCCCATGTTTCACCAGGTCCCCCTACAATAAATGTGCAGTGAATATTTACCAAGCTCTTTATAGCTTTAAGATTTGAAAGGGCCTTTTTTATATCAAGATTTTTACCGTAACGGTTGAGCATGTCTTGACTTCCAGACTCTATTCCACAAGAAATATCAAAAAGGCCTACCTCAACCATTTTCTCCACCATTTCTGGAAATATCCTATCTGCCCTTCCTTGAAACCTCCATTTAAATTTTCCAGGATATTTGTTTTTTAAGAGGAGAACAAATTCTTCTAGCCTTCTTGAGTTATTAAAGAAATTATCGTCCACAAAGTTAAAATTCTCAATGGCATAAGTCTCTTTGACATAAGACATGTGTTTTACCACCAACTCTGGTGAGTAGGAGGTAATTCTTTTTCCAAAGGTTAATTTGCAGAATTTGCACTGCCCATAACATCCTCTCGAAGTACATATCTCCCAGCATCTTCCTGTAGTTCTTAAATAACTAACGTATCCTTCTATTGGAAAAACATTGTATAAAGGAAACGGCACCGCATCTAAATTCCTTATTCTCTCTCGTTCGCCTGTAAAAATCACCTTCCCCCCTGCTTTAAGATAAATTCCTTTTACACCACTATTTATTATTAAATTGAATCGGATCGGATTAGATTGGATTGTTTTTTCTATAATGTCGAGCAGTTCAACGATAGTAAACTCTCCTTCACCTTTTACAACAAAGTCGATTGGTGCATTTAAAATTAACAATTCTGGTATAGTAGTAGCCATTGGACCCCCCATGATCACCAGCGTGTTTCTACTTAGTTCTTTAATCTTTTTTGCGATATCTATGCAGAATGAGTAAGAATAATTTCCTAGAAATCCTGACAACAACACAACATCTGGTTGTCCCTTTTCAACTCTTCTAAGGAAAACGTCTGTTGTACCATCAATATAAGTATCGCAAACTGTATAATTCCAGCCTTTTTCTTTCAACACCGAAGCAATAATTCCAAGTCCGATTGGAAAATGCAAGGTAGAAGATTTCTGCCTGAGGACACGATTATGGTAGTTATCAGAAGAAGGTTCTAAATTAGCTATCAAGATCTTCAATCTTTTTAAGTTTTCCATATTATGAAATTTTTCCTTTCATAAGTTCGCAATGAATTGGACTAAGGAGTTTCCTCTATCGTGAGAGGATTTCTCCTGTCCTATCGTGAATTGAAACGCGGAAGTTCTTCTTTTCGAACTTGGGTACAAAGGTCTAATTCCAAAACGACACTTATCTTTGATTCTATATGATTAAGTATCTCTTTATAATCCAATTCCCCGTATCCTAAAGGCAGATGCTCTTTGGTTAAGAGCATCAAGCCATTTTCGGTTTTTTCCTTTTTCTCGTCAAAAAAAATTGGACCAGTCATACCAAAGACTTCTTGTTCTTATATTAAAACGATTGGCAACACCACGTTTCATATTAAGATAAACCATACGATATACTCTTTTGGTAAGACCGCTATTTTCCACAGAGGTAGTCAAATAAGTGTAATTTACCTCAAAAAAAATATTATCTATCAGCAATGAACGTAACTGAGTTAAGAGTTGATCTTGCTTATCGCAGAAGTACGTTCTAGTTATAAGATGCAATTCCCCCCCAGGACTTAAAAGCTCAAAAGCCCTTTTGATAATTCGTAGGGAGATTTCAAAGCCATTTTCACCCCCATAAGAATCTATCGGGTTAAGAACACCACATGTTGCAGCATCAAGAAACGGTGGATTAGCAACAATCAAGTCGTATCGATGTTCCTCAGAAAACGCAAAAACGTCTAAATCTTTAAACGCTACATTCGATATAGAATTGATCTCGCAATTCATACGAGCATAATCGACTGCTTTAGGATTAATATCAAGACCTAAAAGACAATCGCAAAAAGGAGACAGTTCAATAGCTAAAATTCCTACGCCACAGCACATATCCAATCCTCTCTGAAATCTCCGACCTTTTATTTCTTCCTTCGCTAAGTCACAAAATACTAAGGAGTCATAACTTAAATAGACGAAATTCGGAATGTTTCTATCCCATGGATCGGTAATATAGATATTTTCATTGAAAGGGACAATTCTGAATTGAGACCAGTATTTATTACCCTCCCGTTTTACTATTCCTTCATTCTCCAAATCGTTAAGGGGTAAGTACTGAAGGCTTGTTTCTGGAACCTTTTCGTTTTTTATGAACAAACGGTATAAGGCAAACAGATGACCATTTTGAATCTGAAAGAGCGTTTCATAAAATTTAGGGAACAAGGAAATCGCAAAGAGATTCCTTCGATAAGCAATAAAACGGAAAAAAATAAAAACCTCGTTAAAAAATAAACGCGGAGAAAGAGGATATTTTCTTAAAGGGATCCTTGCCACGCTATTATAGTTGCATTGGGCCAAAATCTCTGGTAATTTATCTAACTTTACTTCTTTATCATTTGCCATGTAATTATCTCATCCTCTTGGATATTCTGGCGGACCCGTTTTCCAATAAGTCTATCCAACTGTTTGGGCTGGATTCCTGTTGCCGGCCTCTTCACAATGATTAAATCTTTAGTTATTATAGAACCTTTGGAGATAAATTTCCTGGCAACAGCACCTCTTCTTCCCAGCAAACGAACCCGCTCCTCGGAAGGAAGATGTCTTATTTCTGAGCTTCCCAACGCTTTTTCCACAACCCGACAATGTTGAACCAGCTGTTTCATCAAAGTGTAATCAGCAGAGATTTGATGGTCATAACCTGGCCTTGTAGAATCAAAAGTAAAATGCTTTTCTATCACCTTTGCCCCCAAGGCAACTCCAGAGATAATTACCTGAGGAGTTATTTGTGGAATAGTATGGTCAGAATACCCTATAGGAATATCAGGAAAAATCTTCTGTAATTCCAATATTCTTCTTAAATTCACGTTTTCAAGTGCAGTTGGATAATTAGAGATACAATGTAATAGTATGATTTGATGATTACCTGTAGATTTCATAACATATACAGCCTCTTTTATTTCATCTAAATCCGACGCTCCGGTAGAAAGGATTATGGGTTTACCTTTCGATGCTACATATCGAAGAAAAGGTAAATTTGTAATTTCCATAGAAGCTAATTTGTACACAGGCACACCAATCTCTTCAAGCATATCCACCCCTTCTTTATCGCACACAGAGGAAAAAAAAATCACTCCGCACTTATGAGCAATATCTTTGAGCTTTCTATAGTGCCCTTCGTTTAAAATAAGGCCGTTTTTCTGTTCCTCATATTGAGTCGATCCGGTTCCTTCTACATCCCAGAACTTAGGAGCGGCTTTAGTCACGTTTGTCTCTGGATTATAGGTTTGAAACTTTACTGCTCTTACGCCACAACGGGCGGCTTCTCTTACCATGTCGCAGGCTCTATCGAAACTACGTTCAAAGTTTGCCCCTATCTCAGCAACAACAAAAACTGAACTATCTTGGTCTATTACTACATTAGATATCTTAACTGATTTCATTTCATTTCCCTGTTGGTCTCACATTTCCTATCTGTTCTGTTACTGGCCTATGACATTTGCGACAAGGAGCATAATTTCTTATTCTATGATTTAGCTGATCTTCACGAATTTGATTCATTCTATCCCCATTCCAAATCTCAAAGATTGTGTCTTTAGCAATATTTCCCAATGTGACTTCTGAATCCCAATCTGAAATACACATCGGTACGTCTCCATTCCACTTAACAGTGAGACGCTGCCATGGGTATTGACAAATATGGTTCGGATCAATTTCTATGGCTTCTTGAGTATAGTCATAATCAGGATTAAAACTAATAATGTCTGCCAAGGGGTTAAATATCTTGTAATATTCATCCAACCGATCTTTCACCATAGTCCAAATAGTATTGACTTTAATTCTGGGATATCCTTCGCCAAGTGAATCTCTCATTTTCTTTAAATCTTTAAGCCTTTTCATTATCCCTTCAAATGTCGCTGGCTTACGTATTCTTTCATAATCTTCATACAACCCATCAATTGAAAAAGAAACATAATCCACTTGTATCTGCACGAGTTTTTTTGCATATTCCTCATCTATAACTAATCCATTGGTAAGAAAAGAAACTTCCTTTATTCCTCTTTCTTTAGCATAGGCAGCCATATCAAGAAGATCTGGATGAGTAGTAGGTTCACCTCTCCAGGAAATCCTGATAGAGTACAGCTTATATTTTACACACTCATTAATTGCTTTCCTAAAAATTTTTACGTCCATCAGCCCATCGTTCTGGTCTTGACGATGCGGGCGAAAACACATAGGGCAGTTCATATTACATAGAGAACTTATTTCGAAATCCACATGTAAAGGGAATTTAGCCACAAAATGCAATTTTGGATAAAGATACCACTCTAGCCGATTCTTCCAATAACCGAATTTGTGCTGTCGCTTCCATACCCAGAGCCACTCCCTTTTCTTTGAATCCATAACGAATTGATCAATGTTTATCTTCATCTAATTTTCTCTAATATTTTATTTGCTACTCTTTCTATTCCTTTTCCATCAATTACAGATTTGCCGTTTTCAAATAGCTCTTTAAGTAATTTTTTATTGCTAAGATCGTTCTCTACATTTTTTAAAATTTCTTTTGCACTGTCTTTTTGAATGAAACCCACATGCCTTGCAATTCCTTTGTCATGTAGAGCCTTAGCACTTTTTGCTTCATATTCAATCGAAGAAATAATAAAGGTTGGTGTCCCAGTAAATATGGATTCTAAGCAAGTATCCCCACCGGCAACAATAGCGATATCTGTTTCAAGAAAAAAGGGATAAAGGCTGGGCACATCTTTTTTAAGCTTAATAGTAAATCCTTGCGCCTTTCTTACGTTGGTTATTTCCTTCAATTGTTTTTCTCTTTTTTGATTATAGGCACACCCTATGATTACTGTAATAAAGTATTCCTTAAAAAAATCTCTCATATTTTTAATAAATGCACCAGTAATATTTGTGAGGTCTGCGCCTCCAAAAGAAAGTAAAATTTTTCTAATATTGGTATTTAGACTATCCTTCTTAGTTTTATAAATACGATTATCCAAAATAAAATAATCTAAACCTAACAGATAATCACAACCATCAGCAGGAGTATAAAGACTCATATCAGTATATGGGGAGGGGTTTATTAAGATATCGGGATTAATATCAGAAATGCCAATGTCATCAAAGTAACAAAACAAAGAAACCTTTTGTTTTATTTTCTTAATATAGTTATTATCTATTCCTTTGATATCGCAGATAAAGACATCTTTTACGGCGATTTTACTGAATATAAAATCTCTTTCCTCACAGATACTTAAATCCTTGGGCACATATTCCACTGGGTATGTGGTTTTCACTTTACCGACACCTTCAGGAAAGTTCCTCATTAAAAAGCTGATATTCCCTGTATTTTTGTCACTAAGATGATGGGCAAGATGTAGACACCTATATACATGCCCCATTGCAACACTGTAAACATTCCCTCCATCAACGCGAAATACAAAATGCGGTTTCATCATTTTATTATCAAATGATTATTTAACAATAATGCATCTATGCCCGTCTTTTCAAATACATCCAGAGCATCTTGGGGAGTCCTGACAATAGGGCTACCATGCAAATTAAACGAAGTATTCAGTAAAGCTCCGATTCCGGTAATCTTCTCAAACTCTTTTATAATCTCATAAAAACGGCTGTTTTTATCTTTTTCCACAACCTGGGGCCTTAGGGTGAAATCGGAAGGATGAAGTGCAGCTGGGAGTTCCTTACGTGCCAACTCAGTGCTTTCAAAAGCAAGAGCCATGTATGGAGATTTAATCTTTTTGGGATTAACAAAATAATCATCAACTCTCTCTTTCAAAATGGCCGGAGCAAACGGCATCCAAAAGTCTCTCTTTTTAATTTTCTCATTAATAATCCTTACCATACTAGACGAACGCGGGTCCGCAAGAATTGATCTGTTGCCCAGTGCGCGGGCACCGAATTCCATACTGCCAGCCACACGTCCTATGATCAACCCCTTAGACAAAAGCTGAGCAATATCTCTAGCAGACTGATTCGGTCTTAATGTGTACTTATTTTTAAGATTATTTTGTTCTATAGATTTTTCTATTTGTTCATCACTATATTCATTTCCTAAATAAACATGTTTCAACACCTCAATTTTTGAAGGATCAGCATTAAGAGAGTACGCATAAAAACATGCACCTATTGCCAGGGATTCATCACTTACAGATGGTCCAACCCATAATTGATCAATCTCCTCAAGCTGGGCCACATGCATTAACGCTTTTATATTCATACATACACCACCGGAGAATACAAGACTCCTTACCCCTGTTTTCCTCACCCAGGTTTTTACAAAATCTATTATTATTCTTTCTGTGTATCGCTGAAGACCCTGGGCAATACCATCGAACCTGCAACCGTCCAGCATTTCTTTGAAATAAAAATATGTGTCCGGCGGGCGAATTTTGTATTGGAATTCCCCATTCTCATCAACAAACATTGTTTGACTAAAAATCTTAAATGGCCTATCTGAATGATAAGGTTTTGAATAAGGAGCGAGGCCCATAACCTTGAATTCGTGTTCATTAGGTTTCATCCCCAAAAGAAGCGTCATATAGCGATAAAGCCTCCCCAGATAGCACTGATCAGTCTTATAGAGCGTGGTAAATGTGCCCTTATCATAAATACTTACCGAAGCATTTGCATCATCACCAAATCCTTCAAGACAAAAAACAAGATGTTTTTTTCGTGGGTCAGCACCGCTATATACACCATAATAATTATGTGTAAGGTGATGATGAAACTCTTTAATTTTTCTTCTGGCTTCTTCTCCTAAATGGCTAACAATAAACTCATGTCGCCATCTTCCCTTGGCATAGGAGTCTCCCCTTATTTTAGGATTATAGTTAGCAGGAAAATTGTTTTTATTGATTTTGTGGCTAAAAATATCCAGATAGGAGACATATTGGTTTTTGTAAAGCTTGGGATACCAATACTCTTTCTGCTCTCTTACAGAATCAAATACAGAAAAATTCGAATCTCTATCAACAAGATAATAATTCAAATTTGCCTTATGTCCCGCCAGAGCAATAATATCTAAGTCCTTTACAGTTAATCCTTGCGACTTTAAACAATACTCAACTGCGTTCTTGGGATAAAGCTGAGTATTTTTCTTTCTTGAAAATCGCTCCTCACTAGCACACGCAACAATGCTGCCACTTCTCAGAAGCGCTGCTGTTGAATTCGTACTAAAGACTATCCCTAAGATATTCATATACAATTATCTCCTTGAAAAAGTCTTCCAGGCCTCGCCACCTTCATTAAATAAAAAATCTAGTACAGACATATGTGAAATAAAAGGACTGTACATCTGCGTATATTCGGCATGTTCATAATCGTGATAGATTAATTCGATCTTTTCCTGCTCAAAGGTATGCAGTTTAAGATAATTTCTTCCATCAGGCCCGGAAATATAGGCCTTAGCTCCTAAATCTTTACAAATAGCTAAAATTAAATCACTCCCTTTTTCTTTATACTCTCGTATCTGTGAAGCCCTTATTGTTGGCGTGGAGATTTTCAGTTCTTCTCTGACCCAATCAATAAGAGTTACATTTAAGTCTACTAACTTTTCAAATCTCTGTTGGACAATTCTTTCTAACTCGCAATAGTATTCTTTAAAATAACCCGCTTTTGCATATGTGTGCCTAATAATACCAAAATACTTTCTTCGCCAATCCTCTTCATTATCAATAACAACCTCGTTGATTTTCTGATGGTAACGACCTTTAGTCAATACGGGGACAGTTATCCACCGACTTCCCTGTTCAGTACGTATCCTGTTTCTGTTCTCAAAATACCTCTTTTTAAATTGAACATTGTCCAGATACACGTACTGGTCGCACTTCTGCATCTTATCAAAGAAACCAAGCCAGGGTAAGTGTTCGGGCTGCTGTATGGCAATTGTTTTTTCTTTCATTAAAGAAATTCAGGCAACCTTCAGCTCCTCTTTTTTCAAATATTCAATCACGGCGCGGGTACTGAAATAGTTACCCCGGTACAGTCTTCTATAAATTCTCCTGACAAACTTGAGGTCTTCACCAGTGTTTACGTCCAAGCGATACTGAGGATAGGCAATTTCTAGAGGAGCTTTTACTGTCTCAACATGATATTGATTCAAATGATTCCAAATATACTCATTAATGTGTTCCCTCTCTGCTCTCGAAGTCTTTTTACGCTCTACTAGGTCTTCCAGCACTGAAGTTTTGAAGACCTCTGCGCCCACACCATCAGGATAATTGTTTCCCATCGCAGGTATATGGTTAAACGAATAATCTGCTTTTTTTCTAATATGATGAGCGATAACCCTATCAACCTCCACCGGGTCGATAAGAGGATTATCGGCACATACTCTCACAACATGTGCTGGCTTATACACGCGTAGAACCTCATAAAACCGTCTCAACACGTTATGTTCCGGTCCACGTAACACCTCTATTCCTTGCTTGCGTGCAGTTTTCTCCAAAATATCGTTTTTTGTACCTTTTGAAGTTGCCAAGACAATCTTATCTATCCGGCTGCACAGTTTTAATCGGTCAATGATATGAACAATCAATGGTTTCCCGCAAATTGTTTTCATTACTTTTCCCAGTAACCTCTCAGAACCCATCCTGGCCTGTATACAACAAAGAACAGTAATCATCTCCACTCATCCCTCAGTATAATGAACCCTTCGGCAAGAGGAAACCCTGCCTCAACTCCTCTTCTAACTGCCAAGGCACGGAGCGCCTCTTCGCTTCTGGGATGGGGCATTTCTTTCTTCTCACGGGTATAACAACGAAACGCTTCAACTTTCTTTTGCCAGTAGTTTCCTATATTCACATAAAAGTTAGGATTGAATGAAGCCTCTTTTATAGGGGGGGACTGATCAGTTGAAGAGGGAACTTCGTACATCAACACTTTAGAGACCTTATATGCTGCACTGGCACGCATCACGACGCGCACTGCAGAAAATGCAGCTCTATGGTCTTGATTATTGTCTCCATAGAAGTTGGTATACAGGATATCAGGCTTAACTGTGTTGTAATATTCCTCCAAAGGTATAAGAATATCCTGAATGCACCCATCCAACCTCTCGTCAGGAAGGTTGAAAAAAGCAACATTCTTGTACCCCAATACCTCTTTAGCTCTTTTCGTAGCTTTTTGCTCTTCTGCGTTTATTTTTTCATTGTACCTCCTGTTGTACACCCTATAAGCGACTATACATACATACACCTCATCGCCCCTATCAACGTGCTTTGCAATGGTTCCCCCCACTCCAAGAACCTCATCATCCATATGTGGAGATACAACTAATACTTTTTTGATATCCATTCTAACTATTCCATTTTAAACATCGCATCAAGTTTCTCCCAGTCTTTGTTCCGCATCTCTTCACGACTTTTATACCACTCTATATAACTCCTCACCCCTTCTTCAAAACCTACCTTTGGCTTCCAGCCCAATTCCTTTTTTGCAAGTTCGCTAGAGACTTCTTTGCCGGAAAAATCCCCAGAGCGAGCAGGTGTATGTTCTATTTTCACATTACCCACTATTTTTTGGATTGTATCTGCAATTTGTTTTATACTAATCTTTTTTGCTCCATCTAAATTGTAGATCTTGTCTTCTGCAATAGACTTGAGAGCCAAAATATTCCCCTCAGCTAAATCTTCAACATAGAGGAACTTACGGAACTGTGAACCGTCTCCAGCAATGGTAAGAGATTCCCCCTTTAACGCCTTTCTTACAAATATTGGAATCACTGTAGCATCGCGTGCTCGAGGGCCATAAGGAATTCCATACCTTAAAATAGTTACCTCTAATCCATACAGTTTACTATATGTGTGGCAGTAGAATTCTGACGCCATCTTTGTAGCGGTATATAAATGAGACGGGGCACGCAAAGGCGTTTTTTCATCAACCTGATCACTGTCAGCTTCACTATAAACCCAGGTGGTACTTCCATAGATTACCCTTTTTACTCTTGACTTACGAGCTGCCTCTAGTACGTTTATTGTACCTCTTACATTTATTGCTTCGGAATGATGGGGTTCTGCATACACGTAATTAACATTTGCAATTGCAGCAAGATGAAAAACCGCGTCAATTTCACTCATAGACATCCTTACCGCCTCAAAATCAAGTATACTACCTTGATAGTACTCAATATCTTTTCGAAAAGAGGGGAATATCATATCAAAAACCCGGACCTCTATGCCTTTTTCTTTCAACTTATCCACTACATGAGAGCCGATAAAGCCTGAACCGCCGGTAACCAAAACCTTCATTTTTTCCTTTCCTAAAAATGGATTTTGCTGTTAAACTATCTCTACTCTTATTGGTCACCCTTATAATATAAAGGCACACACCAGTGATTCTGTGTTATCCAGTCAGTATTAGGTAACTCGTACTTCTTCCCCATAACCTTATGGCAGGGCTTATCATACACTCTCCCAGTTGAGTTCTCAATGGGATCAAAGACTATATATTTATAATACCCGGAAATCATACCTTCAGGAAACTTTACCCTATTAGGAAACTGCGAATCAAGGTGTTTCTGGGCATATTCGTTTTTCCAAGACACAATATCATCTAACCTGTCTACCTGCACACAACCAATGGCTGCAGTAAATTCGCTCATCCTGTAATTCAGTCCTTCCACCTCATAATTAGACTTACCGTAATTTCTGTATCTTCTAGCAAATTCAATCAAATCGTTATTATTACTCACCAGCATACCACCCTCTCCAGTAGAAACTGTTTTCGTTGCATAAAAGGAGTAAACTCCCACCTCACCCCAAGTCCCGGGCTTTTTGCCGTTCCAGGAAGCTCCATGAGCATGGGCACAGTCTTCCAAAACAATTATGCCTCTCTCTTTACATAACTTTGCTATTTCCTCAACCTTAAAAGCGATATGCCCTCCGATATGTACCACCCAAACGGCAACAGGGTTGTATTTGTCTATCTTCTCCTTTAAATCTTCTAAACTCATACATAAATCTTCTTTATTAGAATCGACAAACTCAACCTGTCCCCCGGCTTTTACTACGCTTAACGGCGTAGCCATAAAAGTATTAGAAGGGCAAAGCACCACTTTATCTTTTACATTAAAAAATTCCAAGGCTGCTAATGCGGCGCCTCCCCAGCTAGCAAAGGCTACTGACTCGGCCTTGTTATACTCGCTCCATTTCTCTTCAAACATTTTTGTAAATTTGCCTTCAGTCCATTTTTGTGACTCAATAATCTCATCCCATAATCTATGAAGCTTTTTCACATCCCCTTTTTCAAATCCAATTCTAAATTTCATTGTTTGTGGCCCACTCTATTAATATATCTACTACTTCCTTTCTTGAGAACTCTAAAGGGGGCCGCTTCCCTTCTTTAAGCATAGTTCTCACCTTTGTTCCACTTAAGTGAAGGTGGTGTTCTTGAGAATGAGGACAGGTCTTGGAAGTAGCCATATCTTTACACTTCTTACAATAGAAAGCATGCTCAAACTTTACAGGAATTATTCCTATTCTTTCAGCATAAATTGAAAGCAATTGTTGTGCTTCATAGGTCCCATACTGGTTTCCTACACCTGCATGGTCTCTGCCAATAATAAAATGAGTGCACCCGTAGTTCTTTCTTATTATAGCGTGATTCAAAGCTTCCCTTGGTCCTGCATAACGCATAAAAGTAGGTAATACTGAAAGCAATACCCTCTCAGGGTTAAAATGATTTCTAATCAAAACTTCATAACATCTGATTCTTACCTCAGCAGGAATATCATCAAGTTTAGTCTCTCCTACTAAAGGATGGATCAAAGCACCATCCACAGATTTCAAGGCACATTTTATTAAATATTCATGGGCTCTGTGAATAGGGTTTCTCGTCTGAAACGCTACAACTGTGGACCATTTTCTTTTTCTAAACTCCTCTCTGGTTTGAAGAGGATCTAAGTAGTAAAGATCAGGTATTTCCTTTCTTGAAGGACGATTTAGGAGTTTTATGGGACCTGCTAAGAATATATCTGGGCTTTCTTTAATCATCCTTACTCCAGGGTGAGAAATATGTTTAGTTTTGAAAACTTCTTTGCAGAAGACATCCTTGGAATATTTAAACTTATCAGACACCTGTATTATAGCGATAACTCTATCTTCTTTGTCTAAAAGAGCAATCTTTTCTTTTATCTTAATAGAAGAGGCTTGCTCTTCAGGTATTAAGAGAATAATGGGTATACCCCAGATGAGGCCATTGGGAAGTTGTAAATGCTTCAATACTGAATCAACCTCTTCTTTGTTCATAAAGCCATTTAAAGGAGTAAACGCTCCAACAGAAAACATCTCGCAATCAGAAAGGAATTTGTCTTGAATAATCAAAGATTTAAGGTGTTTTGCTTCTTGGATTAAACATTGGCGCTCTTCAGGAGAAGCTACTGTCGTATTAACAAGTTTTGCTGCCCCGTATGGATTATTCATACTTATCCTCTTTTCATTTTGATTATTTTGTGATGTTGTAAGTAAGTTAATATTTTATTGACACACTCATCTATGGATAGTTTGTCGGTTTCCAACAGTATTTCAGGATAAAGCGGTTCTTCATAAGGGTGACTTATGCCGGTAAAGTTTTTTATCTCACCAGCTATCGCTTTTTTGTATAACCCTTTAGGATCGCGTTTTTTACATATGGAGAGAGAACATTTAGCATGAATTTCTATAAACTCTCCCTCTTTTACAAGCCTTCTTGCAAATTTTCTATCTTCTATGAAAGGAGAAATAAAAGCAGTGATAGTGAGTATGCCAGCATCCACAAAAAGTTTTGCCACTTCACCTACTCTTCTTATGTTTTCTTTACGGCCTTCACTTGTGAAACCTAAGTCTTTGTTCAAGGTATGTCTTATATTATCACCATCTAAAAGGTAGGTATGCATACCCCTTTTATTAAAGATAAATTCTAATTCATGTGCAATAGTAGATTTACCTGAAGAAGGTAGCCCTGTAAACCAAAGTACACAGGCTTTTTGGTTTTTTATCTTCTCCCTGTCTTCTCTATCAACTCTATGAGGATACCAGACAACACGATTTTTTTCAAGCACAAATAGTCCCTCCTTGAATTACTCAATTCAAATACTTTTTATATGATTTAACACTTTCTCTTTGCACCCTGCCACGTTCTCCCTCTGTATATCTTGCGGAAAAAGTCAAGATAAAGGCTCTTCGTAAACCGTGCATACTTCTTTCTCCTACAAGCTCTGAAACATTAGACTTACTTTAGCGAGAAAATGGTTCTTCCTGGCTTCTCTAACCTAAAAACCTTTTCCCTACTATCATATATAATCCCATATTGCTCAGCTTTCTCAAGAATCATTTTGAATGCTTCTTTTATCCTCCCTGAGTCATACACAAAACAAGCATCCTTTACAAGATTTAGGGTTTGCCAGCTTGGGACTTTCTTCAAACTCTCTATGTCATATACAAGGACTGTAACACCTCTTCCAAATTTCGGTATTAGCTCACTGAAGGTATAATAAAGTTCATCCTGCTCCTTAAGTGTTAACTCCGTATTGGTAATGATAAAGATATCAATGTCGCTTTTTTTGTTAAAATCTCCCCTTGCTAATGAACCAAATAGCCCCACGGCCAGCACCTCTCTCTTCCTTGAATTTAAGGCAATCTTTCTTACCTCTTCTTTAATCCTTTTGATATTCATCTGTTCTCCAAAAATTTTCTACAAATTCTCTTGCCTTATTTACAGATTTCTTTGCTTTATAGAGTAATCGTATAGCTTCCTCCTCTTGTCGTTTCTCATAATTTTCTAAAAACTAACAGAATACTATGCCCTGCCACTTTAGAAAATAAAATTGAATTTAAATGTAAAAAATAAAACCAGTGTTTTGCTCTTAAGAGAATTATAATTTCTTACTGGCATTTTCTTGCTATTGCCCATATCTCCCCAAACTGAATGCTATAATTCAAAAGGGCTAACCCCACCTTGTCTAATTCTTCTTTAAAACCCTCAAAGGTATATTCAATGAAGTGGGTCTTATCCAAACGATATTCCAGCCCAAGTTCCTTTTTATATAAATCAATCCAGCTTCTGTTTAGCATCGGAACTCTGATCAGAAATCTAGGGGCTTTTTCCTTTATAGAACTCAAGAATTCTACCCTTTTCTCTATATGTTCGAGCACGTTTGACAAAAGAATTGCATCAAATTCGTCATTCGGCAAATCAGTTAATGCGTCTCCACAAACGTACTCTATGTTCGTTCCTGAAAACTTTCTTTTAGCATAAGAAATATTCCTCTCATTTAAATCAATTCCAACGACTTTCTTAGCCTTCTTGGCAACATCATAGGTCAATGCTCCATTTCCACATCCGATATCCAAAACGGCATTGTTCTCGCTAACATTATCTACAAAGAATTTGTGATAATTCATTAACCTATGCTTTGGATGTAGTCCATCTTTTTCAATTTTCTGAGCTAAGGATCCTGCTAATCTATAAGAAAAGGAGTGAGTATTCAAAATTATCTTCAACGCAAAAAGTGTTAGTTTATCAACAAGCGAGCTCATAATAACTCCTCCATTAGTTTCAACTCTTTTTCAACTAAATTATCCAAATTATAGTGCTCGATGATTGTGTTTCTTGCGTTTTTTCCTAATTTTTCCTTCAGCTCTTCATCTTCCATAAGACTTATAATGGATTCCCTGATTGAATTTGAATCGATATTGCATAAAATACCATTCTTACCGTGTTCGATCACTTCATTTATTCCTTTTACATCTGTTCCAATTACCGGCATACCACATGCCATTGCTTCCAATAATGTTTTTGGCATATTCTCCCATAAAGATGGTAGAATAAAAAGCTCATGCCGATTTAAAATTTTCGGCAATTCATGATTGGGAATGTTACCCAAAAAATCAACATTGGTCCCATTTTTATTTGCGAAATCCCATAGCTGCTCTTCCTGTTTTCCTGAGCCAATAAGAGTAAGGGTATACGACAAGGCTCTTAAGGCTTTTAACAAGGCAAAGAGATTTTTTTGTTTTGTCAATCTTCCAATGAAACAAATTGAACTTTTTTTCTTCGCCATATTCATAGGTTTGAATACGTCAGTTTCGACATAATTTGGAATTACAACATGAACGGCGTGTGGATCATAGTTTCTCTCGATATACCCAAAACTACTTTGAGAAGTCGTAATAATCCCATCTGCAATTTTATAAGCAACTCTTTCGATAATTTTCACTATCCATCTTTTCCAGCTCTTTGGATTTTCTCTGACAAGACTGATAGACAGCATGTATCCAGTTCTAACCACCAATTTTTTTCTGTGGAAAAGTTTTGTCAATACTGCACTCCATGATCCCCGCATCTGATTCGTTTTAAGGATGTCAACATCTTTTAATATTTTGCGATGGGTGAACGGAATCATAAGCGAGTATAGAAGATTATTTGAAATGCACTTTTTAGGAATTACTGTAATATTATCAGCGAGATATTCTTTAAATTTTAACTCTTCTTTCCCTCCATAGGTGAAGAAGTATATCTGCTCAAAGTATTTACTTAGTTCATTGTATATTGCAACTTCTCTGTCAATCATCCCTATGTCATGCCATATTTTTAAGGAAACTCCTTTTGTAAAAAATAAGGCCATTCTTTTTCTTTGCATGGTTCGTTTTTTACTTTCCCTGCCCAATTGTGCTTTCATTAGAAAATCTGATTCACTATTTATCCCACTTTTACCTTCTTTACCCATTCCCAATTGTTTAAAAGCCACTCTGCTGTTCTCTTGATTCCTTCTTCTATATTTACCTCTGGTTTCCAGAAAAGAAGTTGCTTAGCTTTCTCTATGTCTGCCCAGGTGGCAAGAACATCCGCCGGATGTCTGGACAGATATTTTATCCTGGCTCTTTTACCTAAGACATTTTCTATAAGGCTGATTACATAGTTTAGTTTTACTGGATGATCGTTTCCCAGATTAATAATCTCATAATTTAAAGGCCTTAGAGCTTTAATCGTACCCTCTGCGATATCATCGATATAGGTAAAGTCTCTCTTTTGGTTCCCGTCGCCATATACAGAAATTTCTTCATCAGCATAAATCCTTTTAGTAAAGATAAAGACACTCATATCCGGCCTTCCTGCTGGGCCGTAAACAGTGAAGTAGCGAGGGATAGAAATATCTATTCCGTAAAGATAATGGTAAGTGTAACATAATGCCTCTTCTCTTTTTTTAGAGGCAGCATAAGGCGATAGGGGAAAATATGTTTTTTTGTCTTCAGTAAAAGGTAGACTCATCTCTCCATAGATGCTGGAAGTAGAGGCGAGGATAAATTTCTTTATTTTGTATTTTCGACAAAGCTCTAAAAGATTCAGTGTGCCCATAATGTTTGTATCTAAATATAAGGACGGATTCTCTGTACTGGCTCTTACTCCCGCCCTAGCGGCGAGATTCATCACTGCCTCAAAATTAAGTTTTTCAAACAGAGGCTCAAGTTGAGTAGAATCAGTAATATCTACTCGATGAAAAGTGAAATTTTCAAATTCCTCCAATTGCCTCAGGCGCCACTCTTTAAGCCGAACATCATAGGTATCATGTAAATTATCTATTCCAACTACTTCATGACCTCTCTTTAGCAGAAGTTCAGTTACTTTTGAGGCTATAAAACCTGCTGTGCCAGTCACCAATAAATTCATAGTTTCTCAGATTGATTGTGTAGCTTGATTTAGTTTTCTTGCTTCTTTGATTCTGCTTCTAGTTTTTTCATTTTGGCTAGATATTCAAGAAAGAATGCTAAGAAAAGGGCAGCCAAGAGTCCAACAGCGGTGGCTATAAGGAGAATTCGCTTTGTGTTTGGCTCGATTGGCTTAGAGGGGACTTCTGCTGTGCTAACCGTTTTCAATTGGCGGGCCTTAGCAGCGACTAAGCCTTTTTCTGCTGCCTGATGATCGCTACGGATACTTTTATATTCTTCCCTAGCAAGATTATAGCCTTCTGTAAGAGTCTCCCACTCAGGCTCTCTTTCAGCCAATTGGGTCTGGAGTTTGCTCAAAGCAGGCTTATTTTCTTCAATTTTTGCCTGGAGAAGAAGCTCTTTAGCTCTTCCTCCAGCCATAGCTATACGGACATTGGCTACTGCCTGCTTCAAATTTAGATAAACAGGATTGATCTGCTGGCTCTCGCCTTTCACTCCCTGTAAGGCAGCAATATCCTCTCCGGACAATTTATCCAGGATCCTTCCATAAGCAAGGTCTTCAATGATAGATTTTGAGAGAAGATAAAATTTATCCTGTTTTTGGAGTTCATCCTGAGCTGTAGCTAAGCCGGCTTTTTGTTCAATCAGGAACATCTTTATCTTTGAATATTCTTGTGTTAAACTGGTTTCTTGAGAAACTCTACTCTGTATTTCCTTTTTCAAAGAATCTACATCCACAGTCTCCCTAAATGCTTCTAGATTCTTCTCTACTTCTCCTAGGCTGGTCTGGGTCAGGTTAAGCTGTTCATCAATAAGGGTTTGCGATTGAGCGATCTCAGCCTCGTTCAGGACCGGATAGTGCTCCTTCACTTCTTCTGCCATGGTATTGGCTATGTCCCTAGCTTTCTGGGGATGGCTGTAGCGAACATTGATGGTAATCGTTCTTGATTTTGTGGCTAAACTGAAAGTAAGCATTTGACTGAGTGTTTGGGGTGTAAGCTCATCAGGGGATTTATCCAGTTCAAGTTTTTTGATAACCTCTAGATTAA
>SDBU01000775.1_pt1 | contig 45776 bp, 70 predicted proteins | sample 2277071 | NCBI WGS metagenome assembly SDBU01 (sample SAMN10397929, study PRJNA504765) | marine sediment metagenome | isolation source: marine sediment core GS08_GC12, 126 cmbsf | place: Arctic Ocean: Gakkel Ridge, Loki's castle | collected 2008
AGTTCGCTTGCTGATTGATAGTGGTTCCAGCACGGCGCGCGGCACGGGAACGCTTAAAACAAGCGGTGTGCCATCGGCTTTGGAGTCCAGAACAAGGACACTGTGGACATCATTTGTTCTTGTGCTTCCCGGAAACTTCTTTCTCGATGCTCTGTGTAGCTCGGCAAAGAAAAAACGCATCGGTAGATTGTACCAAGCGGCTGTACTGTCAAAATTTATTACGTCGCCAAGTTGAACGGTGCCGTAGAGTTCTTCTTCGATTCTCATCTCCCTTTACCTCCGCCATACATTCTTCGAGGCTGATTGATTGGCAATCCCCAATTTAGATAAGGCGGTTTCAAGCCCCAGTTGATGAACCCAGCTTCCTCTTCCGACTCACTGAACCAATAGACGATGTAGGGGCAGTTTGCTCCTACCATAATATTAACTCTGTTTGTGTCAGTCGGATCGGGGCTATCTTCGAATCGAAGAACCAGTCCTATCCCGAAAGTATCTCCAACGCTCGCCTCAGTGAAATCTATAATGTTTGGGTGAATAGGAAACGAATTCCAGCCGAGATAGGTTGGTACGACACCGGGGAGAGAGGTTGACCGATCCCCCCAAATTCTATGGTCTCCACACTCCCAATAGTTGCACCATGCACCAAGCGGTGTATAAAGTGGTGGATAATCGCATCCATAACAAACATAGCAAGGATCTACTCCATCATTAGAATAGCGCGGTTCATAAGTCACAATATGAATTGAATCACCATCTCCCACATTCACGGAAGCAAACTGCATGTAGAATTTCATGGAATCAAGTGCGGTTGTGTCAGGGATAGGTTCTTCAAGTTCAAGCAAAAAGTAAGCACGAGTCATCCAGAAGTCATTATACCCACCTCCCCGTTTCGCTGCTACCACTAAAGGTTGTGACCCGCCTGATTCCGCTCTCAACCAATAGCTCGCACAGTAGCCAGAATCACATCCATAAACATCTGTGCGTGGGCGACCGTGAAAGCAGTCAATTACATCAGAATAAAGCCCGAGATTCCAATCTGGTATAAACTGTGTTTTCCAATAGCCCGGTGTTCTAATTTCATCAAGCGCCACACTGCAAATGAACTGAATTGTATCCGGTGAAATGCCATCAGCACTCTGGTAAGAGATGTCATTATAAGCACGATGAAAGAACAGCCACTTGCTCTCGGAAACGGTAATATCTCCCTCATCGTCGAAAGCCTTCACCTGCCACCACCAATCACCGTTGTCAAGATTCGGCCATGCGTAGGTCGTATTCGGTGCGGAGACCTGATTACTATCAAGATCAGTCGTGAATGCCGAATCAGTAGCGATATAGACACGGTAGTAATCAACAGTATCTTCGAGCGTTTCCCATACGAAAGTTACCTCCTTACTCGGATCGCCAACCGTGCTGGAATCCGGCGGAGACAGAAGATCGAATGTTTCCGAAAACCAGTAGATGAGCATAGCACTTGTATCAGGACTCATGCAAAACTCATTACCGGCTGTCGGAGCCGGCCCATCGGGGAATCTTCTGGTAGCAAATCCATAAACGACTGTATCATTGTCAACGGAGGCTCGACATTCCCCATCAATATCGAACTGCTGCCAGCCTGTCACATCGCCATCGTAGTAATCCAAATAGGATGTCGGCCAGTTTGCCCCGCTTCCACCACACCGATAGAAGTTGCAGCTATCCGTATAGCAGGCATAGACCGTCTCGCATGTTTCCTTGCATCTAATCGTAGGCGAAAAAACGAAAAGGCTGTCACCGTCACTCCGAAGTACAAGCTCTAATTTCACACGCAAATCCACACTGTCGACTTTTTGCACCGCACTTAGCGGAACGCGAAACATAGCGATCCCCCGGCGCATTACATATATTGAAAACAAAGGATGGAAACCCGATATCGGGTTTATACGATTATATTGTCCAAGATTAGGCGAGCCGTAGTTTAAAATGCCGCAAGACGAATGAGAAGAATCTCCGTAGAAGGCACAAGCCCCGCTATCGGGATAAGAACTCCATAACGGAGAAGAGCCCGTATCATAATCTCCCGCCATGAATACGAAAGCAGTATCCGGCGAGATGCCATCCTGCGCGAAACAACAGGAAGCAAGGAAAAGTAGCAGTGGTAAGTGTAGCCATCTCATATTTTTCAATGCTCCACGCAAACAGGGTTTTCAATAAATTTATTCAATTCCACCATCAACCCATACTATTAAATGAACATCAAGGTCTGCGTCAATAGCATCATCCCTATTAAATCTAAGGTAATTGCCTGCTGGAGAACGAAATCCTAATTGGTGAAGACTCCCATCATCACCAACTACCGATGCACTCACAATCTCTCCGGGAACAAGCGAGGCATCCATCTCTAAAACAAATTCAGCATCTTCATCGAAAATAACATGAAATTGATAAGCTAAAAGCTTACCTACTTTAGTAACTGTACCACCTACAATAGAGGTCTCTCCTTGAGATGGATTAGTCTCGTCATAAACTAAAGTTGTTGCCCCAGAATATTTTGTAATGAGTGTATTATCAAAGTCAGATGTAAGTTCAATTGTTGCTCCACCACCACCACCACCGCCGATACCATACCTTCCTATTTGCCCAAAGCACGGAACATCAGCTAAGAACAGAACAGCGAGTAGGAAAGGGATAAACCACTTCCAAGCCATGTCACACCTCCTATTTGAATTTCAAAATCGCAATACAATCTATGACACCTCCAGTCTCGGTAGTCGGTTCGATGCTAACGCGGAAAAGGTCACAACCGGGAACATGCCCAAGGCTTCGGTCAGTGTTATCAACAAGCTCTAAACTCTGCAAGAAGGCTATATTAATTGGCTTTGTGAAGTCCTCTTCTGCTATTTCTTCTGTCCACATACATTGAACACGGTCAGTCCAAGTGGTCTTCGTTCCCCACCATCTGATTGACGTACCGGATGAAAACCACGCATTGAAAGACTTCATGGAATCTGACCCGATAATCAGCGTAGGCCAGCCTTGCTCGGCGGATTGGCTGAGATCAATGATGGCTTCCGTCGTATCTGTCACCCCGGAATCAATGACGAATGATACGAACTTTGTCCGCGTCTGAATACCCATATTGACCTGCCCGAAACAGAACGAGCACACCAGAAACAGTGCAACAAGTAACCCAAAAAGCTTTTTCATTTGAAAATCTCCTATCTCTTGTATTCTCTCGTAAGACCAATGAGATTGTTGGCAAGTGCCTCGATGACATTCTTGCCGTATTCTGTGACTTTGACATATTCCCGCCATGCGTCAATGATCGGCTTCCCGTAAGGAGAATTCGCCAAAACCACTTCCAAGTATTTGTTCATTTCCAATCCAGCACGGTCTCTTTGCGAGTGAGCCAGAATGTCCATATTACGACCTACGGCCGCACCTGCAAGCCAAATCTTCCAACTCTTGCCCCAGAAGGCTTCCTCCGGGCTAACACCGTCCACCATCGCCTTTACAGACCCCAGCATTTCGAGGAAGTCATCTGCGAAATATCGGCCAATATTGATTTGAAGAACTTTTGAAAGGGCTGTTGAAATACCGACGACACCAGCATAGCGCATGAATCGCGCCCATTCTTCCGATCCGCCACCCTTAGACGGCGGGAGTTCCCTCATTGCCCTCAGCCCAACCATTGCCTTATTCCACGTATATTTCCGAAGAACAAGAATGACACGACCTAAAGGGTGTGCCATGAGTTTTGGCGTATTAATTGCCCCATAAAGGAACTGAGTCCACATAATCGTTTCTCGCGCACCTTTAAGAGCTTCACGAAACGCACGCTGATTCAGCTTTTTATCAGTCTCTTTCACTCGTAAATCAAGTCCGAACTTATTCTGCGCTTTCGGCGATTTCGTGGCTTTCATACGATTCTGAATGAAATTTTCGCTGATAGTCTCGCCGTATTTATTCTTGGCTATTCGCGCAAGCTCGGAAACACTGTTGCCGAAAATCCGCACATTCCTTCGATACTTTGCCCCCTCGGCGAGCACAGTTTCATACGTTGAAATAAACCCTGACATACCCGCTGTCGGGCGAAGCAGTCCTTCTGAACCGGCAAACGTCATGCGTTTCGTCACTTGAGCAAACCAAGGCCATACATCGGGAACTAAAGGCATAACGCGGCTGAGACTGTATTGTGTCCAAGTGGCAGCCCAATGACTCATTTCCTCGCTGAATCCTTTCGGCATCACCTCGGTCGGCTTCGTTTTGACCTTTGCAATTCCCCCCTCAATCAGTTCTTGATGTTCTGCACCGAGTATTTTTATGATCTTCGGGACTGAATATCCTCGATAAACGCCGCTGCGAATCGCTTCCCACGCCGCCGCCATTGACTTTGACCCTGACCATACATACGTCATTCCAGTCCCGCCAGTAAGATTGCGAAAAACTGTCCGCAGCCCCGGCAGAATAGCCGCAGATGTCAACGCAGCAATGTTACCACTGATTCTCCGGCCAATGTTGCGAGGCGGACGCAGAATCTGGTCTCGAAGTGTCTCGATAAATTCCAAGTCATGGGCAAACCGCTTTGCATATTTTGGAGCTGCCTCCATATCAAGTTTGATTTGTTTTGTCGCTCGCCACATGTGAAAATCCATGTCGGCACGATAGGAAAGACTTAAGACATTAAGCCCATACGTCAGAAAATCATCAACGACATTCGGCTCTTTGTAAAGTTCAGGATGCGCCTTGCGCTCTTCCAAAGTTAGTTTCCGCGCATGTTCAAAAATAATCCCGCCATAGCCACCCCTAACATAGCCACCTTCTTCAAGCTTTTGTGCTTTCTCTCGAAGAACCTCAGTAAGTTTTTTCATATATCCGGGATAGTAAAGGCTCATCCCTTCTTTGCTGACGATTTTCCCAAGTTTATTCTCTTCAATAATGGTATCAATAATCTCTTTTTTCTTCTCTGGATTATCGAAAATTCTGCCAGCTTCACTCTCCAGCTTCTTGAGAGTCGCTTCTGAATTTTCAGGTGTTACCCTTTCCGAGCTTAACCCTCGCTCAATCCAGAATTCAATGAACTTGTTGCGGTCTTTCGTCAGTGAACCGCGCAGTTTCGGAAGTGTTCTATAGTTGTGGACATTGTTCAAAATATCCCAGAACTTCTCGCGGAACCGACTTTGACGAAATATGCCAGCTATCTCCCGCGACTCACGCATGAGATTCGGATCATTCGGTTTGACAAATCCTTGAAGAATATCTGACACTTCTCGATTGATATTGCTACCCGTATTCGGGTTGATAAACTTTCTCGCTTTCCTATCAGCGACAACATTGATGCTATTGACAAGCTCATACACATCAGCCATTCTTGAGTCTCGTTTGGACGTAGCAATCGTCATGCTTTCGTAAGCCTGTCGTGTTCTTGGAGTGCTTTCTGAAATAGCCAACGGCAGACCGACCTTGGAAGCCAACCAGAAATTCTTGTCTTTAATCGCAACGGAAATCTTCGCAAACTCTTTCAGCAGCTTTTGTGCATCGAGACGATTCATCGGCTTATAAGGTTGTCCACTTTCCTTTGCCATAATGCGCGACCAATTCGTTCTGTCGAGAACTTTCACCATGAAATCTGTCGGGTCAATCAGATGCGGTTCCGCCCCCATAAACGGGTTAGTCTCATTCTGGTCAATAGCTTTCTCGATGTCACGCACCTGACTTTTCGTTGCTTCCTTCATTGGATCACCAAAAACAGCAAACTGGAAAAATCTTGCAAGCACGCTACCATGCCGTCTTTGATACCTGCGATAGCGATACAATTCAACCGATGAAGCGAGGTCGTTTATAGACGATGGCTTACGTCGAAATAACTCTCTGACTTTCGATGCTGCTTTCCCAGCGAGTTTCACAAGTTCAGCCGGGTCAACTCCAACGACAATTCCTAACCTTCCATTCCCTTCAACTTTGTCAATAAAAATATCTATCTCGGAGCGCGTCATACCAGCTTCCTCGCCAGCTTTGCGAAATCTATCCAATGAAGCTCCCAATTTCACAGCTTCTTTTAAAGTGGACGGTTTTGCTTCTGTCCAATGAACAGGAGTTGCAGCATCTTCCTTTGGAAAATAAACAACATACTGCTCATCCTTAAGCCCCTTTGCCACAAATCCCGTTTCCCCTAAATGCTCAACAGCATCTCCGACTTTGTAGTGCTGCCTTGCAAGCATGTCTTGAATCTCAAAACTTTTAGATTCTCTCGTCAGCTTTGCTACAACATCTCCAAAACGAGCTAATACAGCTTTTCCTTCTTTCGTGCGAGCATCCCTAAGCGGAGCCTTGTTCAGAAGGCGTCCTATATCTCCATAAACTTCCTCTGCTGTTCTAATGCTTCCTTCTTCAATAATGTCATTGAGTTCTTCTACTCTCTGCGAAAGTTCCTCTGGTTCTGTTTTGTCTTTCGGCTGCCTTTTGCTCGCTCTTTCTTCTCTCTGAATTTCGAGCAGTCTCTTGGCTTCCGCAATCTCTTTAGGAATCATTTCACCGCGAGCACCTTTGAATAATTCCTTTGCAGAATTGTAAGCATCCGTAAGTTTTTTCCAGTTATCAGGCCTTGGAATCCTCTTGCGAAGTTCATCTATGGAACGACGCTGAAATTCGTCTGCTTTAGGTTCCCATGCTGGTTGCAGAGGTTTCTCGGCTGCCTTTGGCTTCGCAGCAACTTTCTCTTCTGCTGAAGGTTTCTCAGTTACAGGTTTCTTGGAAGCTTCCTGTTCAGCCATGTACTTGGCAAAAGCTTCTTCTGTTGGAGTCCCTGCTTTCGCTACAGACTTTTCCGCCACTGGAATTTCTATGCCGTGTTCACGAAGCTGTTTCTCGGTAACAGTCGAATAAGTTGTGAGTTTTCCTTCAAGACCAGTTATGTCAGCATCCATCATAGGCTTGTCAAGTTCAAACACATCGTAGAGCATCTCTTTGGTGCCGGGTTGCTGTCCCTTTTCGACAAGAACCAACTTGCCAATTTCTATAGCCTTCCCCTTAATTCCTTGTTTTAAAAGGTCATCAACAGTTCTTATAATTGGGATTGCTTCTTTGCGACCACCCTCCTCTTGCGCCCTTAAATCCATTATCTGCTGATTAGCTTCTTCCGCTGAAACTTTTTCAGATGTTGCTCTGCGGAAATTCTCGATAACAGATTTCATCTCCGGATGTCTATTTAAAATTTCGGGCGGAAGAGGTTTCTCGGAACGAAGAGATTCCACAACAGCATCCACCCCCTCCTGCCCAAACTCTTCTGCAATCTTCTTTAGTTTCAGTTCATACAAATCCTGATTAAACTTTATAGAAGATACTTCCGGTTTCGCCGTTGACGGAACATCTGTGCTAACATCGAGTTTACGACCGACAGATGCTATCAAATTATCAATCCGAGAACGCATCACGGTTCGCATCTCAAGCCGACCCATCCCGCCGAGCGACTCTGCCCCCGGTTCCATAATCATTGCCTTGCCATACTCTCGATAGGCCAAAGCAAGGTGGTTGAAAAACGATTGAGAACCCGGCTCAGTCACCTTGTTAAGCTCGGCAAAAATCTCCCTTGGATTTAGAAGCTCGCCCGTCGTCGTGCGAATGAACTCCACTTTGTTCTTTGTCAGATTCTCAACGAACTTCGCTTGAAACTGCTCCGGAGACATATCAGGCGTGGACAGCAAGAACTTGATACTCTTGCCGACAATGCCCTTTCCTTGCGGCGTAGAAAGGTCAGCAATGCCATCCTTTGGTCTTACAGCCTTCGGTACATAACGAGCAAACCCTGACAGATAGAATCCCGCCATCGTAGCCGCATGATGCGCTATATTCGGAAGATTTATCGGCATCCCAAGCGCGACATCCGTTCCTACCTGAACACCCGCTCCGACAGTAAGCGCACCAGTAAGTTGACCAAGAAACTGCGCAGCGGCACCTTTATTGCTAAATCCACGAATGCGCTTCACCGTCAAGTTCTCGGGCAATTTACTCTGTTTCGCAATCCAATCAAGTCGTTCTTGTGTTGCGCCAGCAGGCTCCCTTACTTCTTTCGGAAGATGTGATTCCCGAATCAACTTCCTCAGTTTCGATTCCGGCATTCTCTTGAGTTGGCTCATCTTCTTTCCAAGAAGCATCTCCATATTCTCGCCAAACTCTTTTCTCACCGCAGCATTCTTGAGAATCTTCTGGGCATGAGGCATGAAGGTTCCAATAGCTGTTCCTGCTCCAATATGAACGAGTGCCTCACCTATCGTAGGCTTTTCTCCAGCCTGTCTCTTCTGATACATATAATCAAAGCCAGAGTAACCACCCAAGAATGTTGCGTTGTAGAACGTCGGATGTATCAGAGTGAACTTCGCTAATCTCCCTACTGCGCCCGGCAGTCTCGACGCAAGACCGATAGCGCGAGAATATCCCACTCCCGGAATAATGAATCCTATACCCGCTTCTGCTATCGTGTAGGGAATAGCTGCCCAAGGTCCATACTTCTTCGCAATCTCCGTCTGAAAATCCACGCGAGGCGTTGCCGCAATTGCAACTGATTCCGCTCCGGGAACCCCGACTTGCGCTGCGCCAGCGGCCAGTGGTGCCACCGCCCATTTTCCAAAAACATTACGCAAGGTTTCCTGTACCCCTATAAGCGCAAGCGCCATCCCACCAACTTCCGGTCGTACCTTTCCCTTCTCATATTTTCCGCCAACTGGAACCGGCCTATATCGCATCCCCTCTACAAATTCATACTCTTGCGGAGCTTGTTCCTTGGACTCCCTAAAAGTCTTTTCTAACCGTCCCTCGCCTCGCTGTTGCGCATACGTAGCCTTTGGCGTGAAGCGAAAAGCCTCCTGCGTCACATTCTTGATAAAAGTAAGTTGGTCAGCTTTCCAGTCATCAGGAATATTCGGTGATTGAGATAGGCTGTTTAGAAACTTATCTCGCGCCTGCGGATCGGAGTTCTTTTCGGGATGCAATAAGGTATCATAGAAAAAACGACCTATAAGGCCGTCAATTTCTTCTGGCTTTGCTCGCGGATAAGAACGTCGGAAATCCTTCTGAATGGAAGGATAGGTGCTTTTAATCGCCGTCAGTATGTCGAATGATTCAGGCATTGACTACGGTGTCCACGTTTTGTAGGGACTTTCAGTGGCTTCTTCTCCGACAATTCTCTGCTGCGGCATCATTTGTGTCGGCTGTGATAAGAAAATTTGCCCTTCTTCGGAAGAAAGTTCAATAGATTCCTTCAACGCTCGTTCCATATCATGCAACAACTGTTTCATTTTCTCCTTTGATGAGCTTTCCGATTCATCCCCAAGTTTAGCGCGGAACCCATCAATAATATTGGCGCGGCGACCATACTCTGTCTCATCTGGAACAACTCTCCCCGTCGAATCAATAACTGTCGCTGGAGTTGCCATGACATTCATAATGTTGTCCATCCAGCCGATTCTTCCACCACCAATAGCTCCCTCACCAATACCAAATACACCTTTTCTCTCCACCCCAAGAGATTTCATAGCGGGAGAATCCCAATCAATATCAGAATAATCAAAGCGAACACCCGATTTAGAATCTCGATTGTATCGCGCTCGCATCCCTTTCAAAGTTCTATCAGCTAAATTAAGCCGACTAACTTGTGAACCACGACCTGATGGCAAAAACTTAGCCGTGCCGGGAACCGAAACCGGCTTACCAGTTTCTTCACTTACAACGGGCATCCCCGTCTTAGGGTCAATTATGAAAGTCGGTGTCGGTGGTCTATATTGCTGTCCTTGCTCAACAAGCCCACCAAGCATCCCACGCCTTGCGAACTCCTGCCGAACAATACCAGCCCTCTCCTCTGATGTTCCGGCAGCATATCTTTTGGCGAAATCCTGTGTAGCTACATCCTCTTGCTGCGCCTGACCCAATCTGTATTCATCATACTTCTGAGATGCACCAAGTTGCCCCATGCGAGCTTTCTCCAACGGTTCCCTGAGTCCTTGTTGTAACTTTGCCTCAAGCTCTTTCAGCGATTTCATCTGCTCGAAGCGAGACCGCTCCTCCCTCTCCTTTTCAGCCAAAGCCATCTTCTGCGCCTGACGCTTGTAAAGCGGCTGGAGAATCCCCTGTGCGCCGAACATTCCCACATGGCGAGGTTTAATGTTGAAATCTATGGGCATAATTAACTCCTAATATCCACCAGCAGGTTGATAAATTGGTGGCACTCCATAATTCGGATATTGCTGTTGGAATTGACCCATGCGTGTACCAGCAGCTTGTCCAAGATTCAATCCAAGACCGCCCATAGAGCCAGCAGCCCCCATTGCCCCCATAGCCGCGCCAGCAGGAGGAAATAACAACCCGCCAATCCCAATTCCTAAACCGCCAACCGTGCCAAGCACATCCCAGAAGTTCGTTTTTTGTGAGTCCTCATACTGTTTCTTCTGCAAGTCAAGTCCTTCTTGCATCATGCGAAGTCGTTCAACCTGTCCCTGTATCCCGGCCAGTGTTTGAGCCTTCTGAATATCAATACCCGGAGCCTGTGCTGCCGCTTGTGTAAGTCCACCAGCATACTGTCCATACATCTCAGGCTGTCTCTGCTGAGAGATGGCATAACGCAAATGTGGGGGCAGATTCATCTGCTCGCCCTGCATAGTCTCGCGTCGCTGCCGCAGTCCGTACTGCCGATTAAGTTGCCGGAGGATATTCTGGTAAATTTCGGATCCGCCCGGAGTTTGCTCAATCAAACCACGCGCTCTATTAAAAGGAGTGTAGTCAGGCACCTTGAAGCCTCCTCTCGCCATGTTGATTATAGTAAAACGTAAATCCGTGAAGAATTAAAGCTGATGCAGAAGTTTCAAGAAGCTTAAAACTAAACTTTTTTGCATGAGTACCTATTGGAAGAAAAATCATAGCATTCTGTGGATTTGTAATTGTAGCAAGTTCTGTCCCATAAACAAAACCAGCCACATTTGCTTCATAAACTTTCAAATAATAACCATCATAAGCTGCGGAAGCTTTATCTATAACAAAATCAAGCTTGATAAGCTCCGAATCAAATACTTCGTAGTGTTTGCTGTAAATTATAATACCGACATTGGCTGTTGTGTTGTAATACTTATCCTTGTAAATATCTGCACCAGTGTTTGCCTCAAGTTTTAAGAGTTGCTTCTGGAGATAAGGAGTTGGGGCAGGAACAAGGCAAGCGTAAACAAATGCCCCGTCATCTATGCTGAAATCATGCTCGACTCCAAAAGCCACATGACATCTCCATTTAGTCCAAATAATATCTTCTGGAGATTGGGCAAACATCAAATTCGCAACAAGTTGCTCTCCCTGCTCGCTTTCAGATGTATCAATCGGAGAGAGTATAAGTTGCCTTTTCTTTTTCAAGAAATGCGCTGTCATATAACGCAGCAAATCTCCGTCTGAAAAACTTCCAACTCCCCCATCAGAATAACCATCCAAAATCTCGTCTACTTTAGGAGAAAGATGAACAAAATTCTGTCCATCGAAAAAGTAGAATCCTCGCCGAGAAAGAAATCCTACTCCATCTCGACCAGCAAATTCCATTGTAATTAGCGTATCTGGCGCAAGAACCCCAAGACCACCAATTTCTCCGGTCAAGTCCTGCGACAGATTCCACATTGTAGTATCACCCGAACCAAGTGGAAGAGCTTGCTCAGAACCGCCAGCAAATAATGCCCTAACATCACTCGGAGTAAAGATAAACACCCTATTACGAATACCTTTTATCCCTTGAATGGGGCTGCCCTTGTTTCCAAGATCGCGGAAGTTTATAGCATCAAAACTGTTCGGAGCATTCAAGTCGCTAAAATAGAAACGGTCTGGATATTTATCTGCACTTGTAGAAGCTTCCCTATCCCCAACAGTTGCAAGGCCACTATTCGGCCAATAAGTATCGTGATTCCACATGGCAATCAGTTCATTGAAACCGTCTATCTCGCGAGTCAATACTTGAATTTCTTTGAACCGCTTAAATGCACCATCAACATCTCCTCCATTTGTTACAAATGCTTCCGCAGTAGAATACATTTTTAATGGACCCGTAAAAGCAACCGAACTGGAATTTTGCTCAAATCCAGTTACATCCCACGCGGACGATAAAGCAGCACCTTTTGCTGGATGCCCGGCAAAATCTCCCTGAAGAATATAAAGAGTAAGAGTTGTGAGTGTTACAACAACAGCTATATAATATCGCTCATCCGCATCAATGGCTATATTTATCGTACCAGTTGAAGTATTACCTCCATCATAGTAAGCTGTTGCAGTAACATCAAGAGTACTTGCCGCTCCATCTACAAAATTTATGAGTATAGAAACTTCACTTTCTGGGTCTGCCGAGTTTGCAAGTCTAACCGAACCAGAATGACCACTTGTTTGTGCAAAAGAAAGAAGAAAAACAAAAGATAGAACATTTGCTGTATCCGCTGGTGGATAGAATTTTACTTGGACACAATCCCTGTCAGGTACAACTACATTTCCTTCTACGTTAAGATGCGGCGACCAGCCCATAGAATACGTTGTATCATTAAAAAAATAAGGCTGAACAGATTTAGAAATAGTAGCAACACTCTCTCCAAGTCCTACTGGCCCCGCCTCAAGATAACCAAGTGACCTTTTCTGAGTTACTGCCGTATAAGCCATTCCAGATTCCCAATTCTCGAAGTCCATCAGGAAAAGATGATCAGATGAAAGAAATGGATAATGAGCAAGTGACAACCAGTGCCCCGGTTGTCCAGAATAACTTTCAGGGTTATTGGTAAGTTCACTATCCTCAAAGTAGAGATAGATTGTTCGAGTACCACCTGCTGCTATCTCCGGAATTTCTACAAGGAACGTAATATCGTGATCATCGCCAGAGGTATGTACTCCAACCCTAAGAAAACCGAGTGGCGTTACACCATCCTCATCTACAAATACCATCTGATACCAATCTGTTGTTTCAATATCAAGACCAGTAAGAATATAAGCCCCACGCCATGTTCCGCCACCAGAAGGAGGAGTAGCTGTTGTATCTGTATCATTATCAGTATCGTCATGGAAACGAAGCGGAATAATTGCACCAGTCAAAGTCTTTGAGTTTGTATTTGTAATTGTAATTGGCATCCGGTAACTGAAATCCGGTTTGTAACCCCACATACCCCGAAAATTCATTTTCAGAGCAGGTTGAGTAAATAATTCTTTTTCAATTCTACCCAAAAACAGACGGTTATTCGCTTTCTCAATATGATGAGCAATCGGAAGAGATACACGAGTTGTGGGCGCAACAACCGCGCTATCTCTCTGGTAAACATCCACAATCCTTATCGGCCAACCCTTTTTCATTTCTACTAAATGCTCAAACGGGCTATAGAGCTCATCCGAGAACATCTTATGCTGCCGATACAGTCGCATCCAACGAACAAAACTCTCGTAGTCTTGGCTATCATCAGAACCCAAAATCAAGTCATCATGATCCGCAATTCTAATTGAAATACCCTTCTTAATATATCCTTCAAGAGTAGTCCCAAGAGCTTCTGCTGTATTGAACTGACACGCAAACAACCGTGATGCTGGCCCAGCATTTGACTCTTCAATTTGCTCCGTATTCTCCTTCCCAAAGTATCCAACCGTCTGTTTGTACCGCCAAATACCCGGAGGGTCTATTCCCAAACCCTCTGAACCAATAATATGTTCAGCAAACTGCGCTCGTGTTACCTCGAAGTCATAACTGGTTTCATCCGTCGGTCGTCGAGCAGGAGAAGGAACTCCACCTATTCCCCAAACATGAGCAGCGCCATCATACTCCTTATACCACCGAGGTCTATCTTGTCCGTTGACAAAGTAAATTTTATCTCCGAAAACAGCCGCACGAACTCGATAACCTTTCGACGGAAAGAAATTTGAAATCGTCAGTGGAGTTCCGCCCGCTTTCTCTATCCATAAATCCGTTCCGGTTCCTACCCCATCATAGAAAACAAAAAAATAGCGGTTCCCATCGCTATCATACATGAGCGCAACGCCACGAATAATTTCGAGATTTGGATCCGCTGAAAAAAGATCATAACCATCCCCCCTATAGCGACCGAAACCTTCTCTTTTTGATAATACTCCGCGCCTAATAACTTCAAGATTCAGAGCATCATACTGCTCATCATTCCCAATATAGCGCGGGTCTTGAGAGCGGTTTATCCCCTTGCTGAATATGACCGAATCCTTCTTCATAGAATATCTGCCGCTGGTCTTAACTGGCTTGGATACATTCGATTCTCAACCAAAGACTTACGCTCAACTCGTTTTGTCATGTAATTATTCATCTCATGGGCAAACGGTTTTTGATGAGCTTCGAGACACTTCCAAAGTATCCCATGATAGAGCGTATAACCATCCGCTGGCGGGATAATCCATTTCCCAGCAGCATCATTAATATCATCTGCCATCATAGAAGTATAAATCACAATCTCATCGCTGCTCTCAATGGCCGGATAGACACTTATCATATTGCCGTTTAGAGAATAAATGTAAGCATCATTCAGTACAGACGATTCCGCTGCGCGATAAGAAATCAAGATAGACTCCGCAACTTTGCCCGCCGGATAATTATTCACATACAGCGTAAGCACATCCCGAAGATTCTCAATCTTAAACACAGCCCCGCCGCCCGTATAATGGAAAGCCCTTTGAAGTTCCCCAACATGAGAACTGTAATCGTTCAACATCTCCCGAAAGAAAAAGAGAAACCACTGCCACGATATTTTATTCGCAGAAACTCCAGCGGATGTCAATGCCGTTTTCACCATGCCATAAATCTGCATGATAGTATAGCACTGCTTGTCGGGAAACTTATAAACAGATGCCACCTCTTTGGCATAATCAACCGCAGGTGTTATCGGGAAAACAACTCCTGTTTGATCCCAAGAGGGAACAATATCGGCCATCGCCATAAGAACTCCTACATCTTCTCGTGAGCCATCACGACAATATCGTAATTCGTATCCGCATCAAGATAAGTTGCAGTTGCAATACTTAAAGTGAATCCAGTTGTCGTTATGCTTCCGGCTGTCCATGTTCCATTAGCAAGAAGTGGCGGAACTACCAATACCGCTGGCGCGTTCACGAATGGTTCTTTAAAAATAAACGAAGCCCCCACAGAAATATCCCCGTTGGCATCAACCTGAATTGTCCAGAGAGTAACTTCGTACTTTTTGTCATAGTAACTAATCATTTTCCTGCTGCGACCTCCTTAACTTCTTGGTCTGAAATCAGAAGCGACCTATATGCCTGATTCAGAATCGCCATGTGTGATGTTTCCAAAAGCTCGGAATCCACATTCGATCCCGTCCACGCCGCCTCTTTGATAGTTTTACCTAAATCACTTCCGCTACCAGCTTTATAACCGTTTTCAACACCCGTCATCTTCATACTTTTCGGCCAGCGATAATAAGTGATATAAACTGTTTGGTCAAACGGTCTGCCGAAAGCAAGTATTTTCCTACCAGTTATCTTCACAACGGGTTCAGCAGCACTCCCATCAAAAGGAAATGTTGGAAATTCATCCGGCGGGAGAATCCGAAACGGCCCTGTTTTTTCTCCAGCAACTGATTCAGGAGATACTTCCTTGAAAAAATCAAGCGGCAGTGGCAAATCATACGGATTCCCCGGTGGCCGTTCAGGCCCTTGAACAAGTTTGTAATTGTAAACAACAAGTTTCGCAAGCTCGGAAGGTGGAACAGTGGACATTAGCTCCTGCTGGGCAATGTTCAACCTCACAAGCTTTACAAAAGCGGAATACCGCCCTTCGTTCGGGTCATTAAGCAGTTGTCCCAACTGTCCCAACATCTCAACGACATTCATGGTTACGGTCTCCCAATGATGGTGACATCAAATTCCGCATCCGCAATGGTGCCAACAGCAGTGAAAACAATTGTCGTTCCACTAACTGCTGCATAAATACCACCATTAGTTTCATCAGCTACCAACGCTGCCGCAACCGCCTCGGTTGGAACCATACTACCGATACCAAGAGGTTGCCTCACCTTAGCCGTATCCGGCGAACCACCACCACACTGAATAATATCTCCCGTTGCCGCCAATTTGAGATGCACCAATTCAGAAATGATGTCCGAGCCGCCAAACGGAGCCGCCTGACTTCCAAGCGAATTGGAAGTTTTTTGTGTAATCGTCAAAGCCATTTTTGTTTCTCCTTGCTATTAACTGAGAGCCGTGAATCCTGTAACGCCCGTCATCCACGCTTGCGATTGAAGATTTGCAAGTCGGATTGCCAATTGACACCAAACTTCGTCTTTCGCACCGGGATAATCATTGTCCCCAATGCCTTTGATGAGTTTGATGTCCGTTGTACCACTGTATTTCCCCGCACCCTCAGCCACGTTCAAATAAGCATATCCCAACGGGTCAACATCAAGGACAAGCAAGTTCATCGCAAGTGAAGCCTCGAATGCAGGTTCAACCACCAAATTCAGCACACCACCACTCGGTGTGACGAACTTCTTGACATTCAAGCCCCACATTTGTTCCACTGCTTCCAAACGAACAAGATTTGAATACATAGTCTGAAGCTGGGCAAGAAATGATGAACCACAAAGGCCGAGCTTATCATTCTCGCCGTACTGAAATGCCCTGTCAAGAAAGGTAATGAGATTCGCCCATGTCAGAGAACCGCCAACATTGTAAACACGGGAAGAGCCGTCACCAGACACAAGGTCTGTTCCAGATGCCCAATTTTCAATACTGACATCCGGGTCAGCGCGACCTGTTGGCGTGTCTAACTTTGGACGGTAGAGCCACGGAAGAATACCCTTCATAACACGCTCTTGCTTCCCATCAATGTATTGGTGGCCAAGGTCATTGAACAAAAACGCCCGCTCAATACACCACAAAACATATTGAAGTGTCTTGTCGCGCAAGCGCGGAAGATCAGGGCCGCCCCATGTCTTCATCGCCATACGATCCGCTGTCGCATTAATTGACGACCGAATCATCTGCGTATATTGCATTCCGGTCGTTAGAACGTCCTGCATCGCATCCCGCGAGCGAGACCCCTCATGATTCGGCGCAGGCAGAATAAAGAACTGAAGCGTATTCCCGGAATCCGCCGTTGGATTCTCACCCGCAGGTGTCTCACGCACAACCGTCACATTATCACCAGAGACATCCGAGATTCTCATGCGCTCGCCAATGAGACGAGTCGAAGTTGTATTTGTATCATTCGTTTGACTGGCACCAACCATGAGAAACTCATCTTCTTGTAGATGCTTATCAGCATCCGCGATAAGAAGAGTCGTCAAATCATTTGTCAAAGCCGCCGCAGCACCAGCGCCATCACCACCTTGCAGAAAACCCTTGTAATATCGCACATCATCCTCGATATGCTTAAAAATCGGGTCAGTGACGAGTTTCTTCTTGAGCGTTTTTGAGAAAAAAGCATAGAGAGGTGCAAGCCTCGGATGCTTTGAAATCACTTCGTCAGAATAGTCATATTGACGAAGAACTTGAAGGGGCGGAGAACCCCCATCATACGAAGTGCCTAACGCACCACGAAATCCAGACATAGTATATTACTCCTTACATTGCATCGTGTTAATGGTCTCCAAAATCATCCGCAACCCGTTTCTTAATTTGGTCGCGAGAATGCGGAGGTGGTGAAACTCTTGACGCTTTATTCACCGGAGCAGGACTCTCTCCACTCCCTCCCGATGGCTGCGCCTTTCTTGCCTTACGCAATGCTCGACTCTCTCCAAGAACAAACGAATCCGCAAGCATATCCAAATCAATTGCAGTATTCGTCATTTTGTTCCAGAACTTCTGTCGCATTGCTTTAGGCCATTTCTCTTTCTCCATGCGAGCATTCAATACATCAATCGCTTCCGCGCCCTGTCGGGCAATTTGCTCCTGGTTTACTCTTTCTCTTTCAATAGCATGGAAGTGACGATTTTGCTCTGCCTGCACCCGCAATGCCGCCTGATTCGACGCACTGTTGGGCGTATAAGCATCCGTCGGGTCAAAATCCTGACCTTCCGGCATAAACTGTTGTGGGGTAATATTCAAAACCTCTTGAGGTATCGCCGGAGCTTCTCGTCGAGGCGAAGGTTCTGAAGTGGGTTGCGGCGCTGGCGCCGGAGGCTGATACGCAGGCTTCTCCTCGACAGCATCTTCGTCGAAAGTATTAAAAATCGCTTTCAAGTCCTCGTCAGGAAGTAATTCCTCCGGCCCCTCTGGCGTTTCAGTTTCCTTCTTTTCCGGTTCCGCAGGCGGCGTTTCTACTTCCAATTTTTCCGGTTCTACCGCAGGCTCCGCAGGCGGCTGCTCGCCATCAGGCTTTTCTTTGATAACTTGATTATCTTCTTCAGCCAATTCTTCCATTGGATCAACTGTTTCAGGTTCCGTGGGCATAATTACCTCTTCTCAGGTTTTGAGTTCTCTTTCCGCTGCGCTTCATCAATCTGTATCTGAGCTTCCGCCCGAACATAAAGCGCATCCAACTTACTCTGTATTTTTGCAAGTTTAACTTTTTCTTTCTCGTCTGTCACAGAATCCTGCAACTGATTCATCACCTGCTGCAACTCACCCATCTGGTCTTTATAAGTCTCCACCACTTGCTTGAGTTGCGCGTTCTCGTCCACCTCCGCCATAATCTGCTGACTGTTCGGCAAGTCCATATACTGAATCACATACTTAGCCAGCATCGGGAACTGTTGCATCAACTGAGTAAAGAGCATCAAATTCGCTATGCGAGACGGTTCCACCGATGACCCGGTGCGCACCACCACGCGAGAGCGGAACTTGCTGATGTCATTCAGCACCTCGACAACCTCATATGTATTCGGGTCTAACTGCTCTGAGTTAATTTCCACTCGGCGAGGCTCCATGCTATCCGAATCTATAATCGACAGAACACGATAGTTGGAATACACATACGGAATCATTTGCAGCATAACTTCATACATGCGCTGAATGGACATATCCACCTGCTGAATCACCGGACTCATACGCTGCGTAGATTCTTCTCGAAGTGTCTGTGTCTGCCCAAGCGTGGGCGGTATCCCCTCAGAAGAACCTTGGTGCATCGCCGAGGAAGCTGTCTCGAAAGCCAGTTCCCGCGTAATCACATCCATCATATTAAACATGGCCGCCGGAATCGGAGAAATCTGAACAATCTGAACATCCTTTGGCTCATATCCACCCTTAACTATATTGATACTGTTTGGCAGTGAAAATGTCTGTTGCCACGTCCCAACATCAATCGCACCTTCTTTAGCAATAATCTTCGGCCCCATATTATGCTGCATTCCAGCTAAAGTAAGTGATGCAACTCTGTTCAAGAGCTTCTGTTGACCTTTGTGCAGTGTGACCGCACTGATAGGATAAGGATTCTCATTATCTTCATAAGTAAACGGAACCAGCGGCCAATCCTCAACCGGCAATACAACCTCACCAATATGGATATTCGTTCCAGCGCTCGTAATCTCCCTCATCTTCGTTACGATGTAAGCTGCCTTCTCCCACTCGATTCCATATTCTCCCTCTTCCGGGAACGGAATATCAACCACCGGCTCTTTCTCGACTTCTAACTCCTCGCCTGTCCTGCTGTTCAGCAGTCGCCAAACCTTCATACGCTTTTTTGTATAACGATGAATAATACGAATGTTCTTGAATTCAGGACTACCAGATGTCTGTTGTGGACCCTGAACGTCCTCGCGACCCTTCTCCCCAACCGTATTTGTTACGTGGTCAGTATCATCTCGACCTTCAAACGCCTCACTATCCATCTCTGCGCCATGTCCCGGATAAAGCATCTTCGCATCTGGAAGTGGGATAATCCGTGATACAAGAATAGACTCTGCATCATCGAAGAAAATCCCCGCCGCATCTTCAGGCACATAGACATCCTGCACATTTACGTAATCAACTTTGACATCTCCTAAACCGCCACTGGAGAACGGATCCTTATGAATCCACATCCAGCCCATACCTTTAGAAAGAAGAGATCTCACTGTACGCCGGAACTGCTGCGGCCAATAACTGATGTGCAAGATATACTTCATCACATCATTCATCACAACCACAAGCTTTTTATCCACATCCCCGGCAGGAATCAACTTCGCCTCCGGAGTGCGGCCTGTCAGAAGAGACTCATAATGTCGCAGATAGGGATAGATACGATTCCAAACATAATCCACCTGACCGCGAGCTTTAAGCTGGTCAGCTTCCTCCGTCGTCCACTGTTCCCCGGCCGCAAATTTAGCCTCAGCAATTCGCTTGTCAAGCCATTCCTGACGGCTGGCACAATAGGTGCAAAAAAGCCGGTAACTAAGCTCTGCTTCTTCTATATGTGTCATAATATCCAAGCGTTTACTTGTACTGGAAGTTGCTCTGTATATCGAATCGGACTACCATCACGCATCACGAAAGCATCTGGAGGCATCACTTGTTTCTTGTGCTCTACGCGCTCAATCGAGGCTCCATGCGAATGCGCATAACACATCTCAAGCGTGTCCACAAGATCGTCATGCCTTACTTGCGGGTAATTCAATACTTCTTTTTTAAGGTCGTGCATAAACGATCGATGAAAAATATGGTGCATTCGATACGGAGTTTGCAAGGTTCCCCTGATACGATCCTCTTTCCTTATCTTCGCATGCGGAACTTCAATCACAGGAGGAAGCGACGCATTCATTACCAACTGAATATCCTCGTCACTAACCTCTTCCATCTCCAGTATAGCTTTCAATTTTTCTTTATCACTACGAAGATATTTGAACATATTCGCAAATGTTTTCTGATACGATACGGTTTCAATTACCAAAAACGACGGGCGAAATTTCCCGACATGCAGAAGAAGCATCACTAAAAGATGAAAACTGTTTATCTCTCTCTTTTTCCAGTAGTCAATTATGTAAAGATTGCGCCTTGCATCCATCCCCGTTGTCTTAATCACACTGAAATCACTATCTTTATTATCACTGCTGGCCAAATCAACCGCTGTTACCACCTCTACCGGAATTGTTAAATCTCCCCACTCAATAGATGATAACCCTTTTTCATGTTTGAAACTTCCATCCCACTCACGCAAGTCAGATTCTCGTGCGAGCCTATCTTCCTGAGTCAACGAGACATTCATGCGCTCCATCATCCACTTATGGAGCAACCCGCGTTCTTCGTAAGCCTCTTTTTCTTCAAGGAGACTTTTAAGCGGCTTATACTCAGGCCACAGACTTTCTTCTTTTCCATCCTTCTGAATAATCGCCTGATAGAAAAGCTGCTTGAAGCGCTTATCCTTTTGAAGGTTGGCTACCAAACAATCGCTGTGAACAATCGTTCCGACAACAACCACACGCCCGGCTAACTGGTCTCCAACCCCCTCAGAAAGAGAAAAGCAAACATCCCGGTCAAACCAATCCTGTATCTTCTCCCTCTCTCTATCACTGTAAGACGATTCGGCATCTTCCGGGTCATCTACAATAATCTTCGTTGGCCTGTACTGCCCATGTGTAATCCCGCGAATCCGTTTACCGGAACCTTTGGCAACAATCCTAAGTCCGCTGCCAAGCAAGATTTCCCCTTGCGTCCATTTCGACTTCGTGGTAAAGTCTCCATACGCCGCTCGAAAAAGTTCGTTGGATTCAAGCTCAAACTTAATTTTCCAAAGATACGTCTCGGCAAGATCGCTCGTACCGGAGGTCAAAATGATGAATCGCTCATTATTGTAAGCGACATCGTGAAGCGTGTCAATGAACAAAACCCGTGTTGTTTTCGCAAACCCACGAGGGGCAATAATCAATACGAACTTGTTACTCCTATCCTCTGTGAGTTTGTGCATCTCCCTGTGGAAATCCGGCACTCCGACACTTGGAATAACATGATGCGGGAAAAAAAGCATTGAAAAGAGCGGGATATTGTGCTGACAGTCCTTACGCACTTGCCCAAAGGTGCGCCCTCCTGTTCCCGGAAATATGACGTTATCAGCTACCATAATTCTTTAGACGGTTCCGGAGGACACCTCCTGCTGGGAAAGAGAAAAATCAGCAAAGCGATGCCCTTTGCCCCGGTTTTGCCGCAAAATTTGTCGGTGCGCCCGGCACCGCAATAATACCAAAACCCGACAGGCCGGGCGCACCATTTAGGCTCCGTTACTCAGACGTTGCCTTATTTCTTCTTCCCTAAATTGAACAGAGCGGGAAACTGTTGGAATGAGTCTGAAATCCGCAAACTTACTCATCCAAAGTCTCCACGCTCTGCGGTATCAATTTCCTAATCTTGCCATTATCCCCTGCTTGCTGGTCAAATTCATGCTGCACAGAGGCAGCAATCTGCTCAGGTGCCGCCGAACCGGTAATTGCCCCAGCAACTCCCACTCCAAGAAATCCAGTCGCTTGCACTTCTGGCTTCCGGTCGTCCAGCACTATTCTATCAGCAATGTTCAGCAACATATCCTTTCGGACAGTCGGAGGAGCCTTTGGGTCGGTTGCCAATTTCACCATCTCTTTGGCCAACTCCTCTGGACTGGCTCCTGCATCCCTAAATATATCCCTCGCCAGTTCCGATACGGCACTTTGCGCTTGTTCAGACTCCATAAGTAACCTCAGTAAATATTCTTGTTCACGTTCCTGCTTAACCGACCAAATACACTCAACGACTTTTTTCGGATCCGCTCGAAGCACAACCAAGAGAAAGAAAATTCTGAAAGAGTTCCGGCTCGTGTTGTTGAATTTCTGCCTGACAACCTCAGTGCGAACATGTCCTTTTACACCATACTGAATCTTCATCACAGCCGATTTTGTCCACGTCCACGGAAAATGAACTTTCCAAATAATTTTCCCCTGCTTATCCACTCCCTTGTTAGTCAAAATGCTAACAATCGGTGTCACTAACGGCGGGTCATCATCTGTCAAAACATACTTGCCGGTTAAATCCTCTCCCTGATAAAAAATCTTCTCCCGCCAGTGTTCGACCGGCTCAATGCCACGCTCATCCGCTTCTTCAAGAGTGTAAATCTCATAAGGGACACGAGTTACCTTTCTTGGAGAAGGATACCCGCCACCTCTAAATTGTTTGAAATGAGTAATCGGCATCTTGCGTGAAGCATAAGTATTTTTTCTGACAAACGCAAGTCAAATTGGCAGAAGTTGGCAGACATAAAAAAGAGCCGACCAGTAGTAGTCAGCTCTTTCGAGGCACAATATATAGTATGAGGTGAGGGGTTACATCCTATGTTTCACGTGGAACAATCCTCAGGACTTTCCAAATCCACAGAACTTCGCCGTGAAGAGTTTCGCGTAATCTCTGCCATCTTTCGTAAGACCTCGCGCCTGTTCACGAAGCCATCCAGCAAGTTCTTTCCTTTGCTCTTTAGTCATTTCTCTGGCTCTGCGAATTATTAATCTTGCAACAGGTTGTTCCATTTTAAACTCCTTAACTAAAGATACTCCTGACAAGCCATATCTCAGACGCTATAGCACACAATATCCAGAGAAGATCAGCCATTAGTTTTCTCGGCTTCAATAAAGTGAGTTCTCCCGAAAATCATCTTCAGCGCTGGCCTGAAAACACCGCCTTTCCACCAGTAGCGCATCTTGACACAGCGAGCAACTGTAAATCCAGCAGACTCCAACAGGTCAAACAACCTTCTTTTATCGTACTCGTGAAAATGATGCTTCCACCAAAGAAACGACGGAAAAAAGCCTATGGGAGTTGTCAGATATAGTGTTCCGCCATTTTTCAAAATCCTATGACAATCTCTCAGATACAACAGCGGGTTCATCAAATGTTCCAAAACCTCAAAACTAAACACATAGTCAACAGACATATTCTCGGATGGAAACGGCATTAAATTAAAGTCAATGTCAAGATGCTCTGGAACATTCTTTACTTGCAAACAGTTATGCTCCAACGCAATATCCAAGCTAAAATCATTCACAACGCCTGTATCAAATGCGACGCCAGTCATGCTTTCAGGAAGCCTTGAAAGCACAAGTTTCAGCCGTTTCCTGTTTCGACTCTTATCACTAATAGGATGGAAACGATACCTATCAAGCATCTGTCGCTATCTCCTCATCTTCATATTTGACATACAGAGCATTGCAAACCGAGCAGGTTCCAGCCAGCCTTACCTCACGCTCAGATTTGAACACATGCGGTAGAACTGGAAGAAGTATGACACAACCCTGCCATGCGCAGAGCGGATTAGCACAGACAACCACATCTGATTCCTCACCAAGCTCCATACCACCATTATCACATCTCAATTTTAAGTTGTTGTTTAATTCCGGGTTTAATATCATCAGACAGCGCGGCAACCTTGTAAACCTTGTTCTTCATTTTCTCTCCAAGCACTTCCATTGCATCTCTCTTTACGGCAATCGTCGAGATCGCCGGCCCCACAATAGGAACCAGAACAGTAAAACTGCCATCAGGATTCTTGAGTTCGGGCGGAAGTTCCTGATAACCCGGAATACTTGCCTGTTGAACATTCACCTTCTGGCAAAACCAAACATTGTTCCGATGCCTGACTTCCTTTTTTTTCGGTTCATCTGCAAGTTTCATGCCGGATTTCTTCTGACTATCTGATTGCCCCTGAGTTAGGGGTGTTTTTGTAACAGGTTTTCCATCTGCCCCAAGAGCGATATGCAAATCAGCCATTTGATTCTCCTTCGTTTATTTTGATGTTTAAAATCTATGCCTGTTTAATAATAAGCACAGGAAAACACTTTACCTTTCCAATTTTCGGAACTTTAACCTCAAAACTCCCGTAATCAGACGACTTTATGTAGCCCATATCCTGCTCAATGAAATTCGCCTCCTCGATTGTCTCTGGAGTTAGAACTATTTGCGACTCCGCTGTGTTGAACTCGATAATCATGTCTTTTTCCTTTCTCTTTCAGATTATGACCGGAATCGGTCGCGACACCTTTTACCGCATATCAGATATTCTTCACTTGCCACCTATAGGTCACAGCGCACTATGCACACTGCGGCAAGCTTCAAATCGGCCATCACCAACCCCGGAGAAGTGCTCCGTCCGCGACTACCGCATCTATCCAGTCACACCAAATATACGAAACATATACATCAATGTCAAGGGAAAAAAGAAAAAACTTGCTATTTGTAGTTTAAATACGTATATTAGCAATAACAAAGAAAAGGAATAACCATGAATACGAAAAAAATAGGCTTTACACTTGACCCCCTGCTACGAAGCGGGGAAGCGGCAAAGCTGTTAGGAATTTCACAATCCACGCTTTGGAAGTGGATTAAAAAAAGGAGAATCCCTTACATCCACTACGGCAGAGAAGCGCGCTTCCGCAAAAGCGAGTTGATAGCATGGCAAGAAAAACAAAGAGTCGACGAACAGCCACAAGGAGGTGATGATGAAAATTGAAAGAAATGACAATAACTTACGTATTGATATTGGAGTTAGTCACATAAACATTCCAACTGAAATATGGTGGGAACTAACTGAGAAAGGCAACGACATCGCCAAAAAGATTGATTACGAGAAAGCGATGGAGGCGAAGGAAATTGAATCAGGAAATACTGGCTCTTATACTTCTAACTTTGCAATCAAGGGTGGAGATAGGTTTGTAACGCTGCGCATTGGTGGCTATCTTCAGGATTTTTCACCAGACAAAGCTCGTGAAGTTGCGGCTGAAATGTACAAAAAAGCTGATGAGATTACAACGGCGCGAAATTACAGTTACAATCAATCTCTTGCCGCGATGGAGAGGCTGGTGGAGATATTATCAAAAACTGGAATCGTAAGACTCTGGCGTAACGTTGAAAAGAAATATGCGATTGAAATAAATGATGTTCAATATCACGGCAAAACCCTCCCCGAAGTCATTCTTGCGATAGAGGAGAAGGTGTGATGCAAACTCAACAAACAATTACTCGCCCCGCCGATATGCAGATAATCCGCCTTCAAGCGCAGTGCGGTGAACTGATGGAACTCCAACTTCCAAAAAACCTCACGCGAACAGAACTGCAAGGAATAAAAGAATGGCTCAGGGGAATCGGGAAATACGCAAAGCATCTTGAAAAAGCGCGAAAAATAATGAGAGACGCTTTGCCAGACGATATAGACCTTGAATTCAACAGCGAGACGTGCTCTTGATTTACAAACTCTACCGCTGTGGATTCCCGAAAAAGGGCAAGCTGAAATTCGTCACCGCAAGCGATGAACGCCTTGAATTGAAACTCGCCACCTGTATTGAGTCCGGCAGCATCATCACATGGTATCCAAACAAGCACGTTACCTACGGCTACATCGCTTTTCCCAGCGATCCGAAGTATGCAATAAGTGAGCACAAGGAGAACTGACATGAAAGGACTGGAGACATTCCCTGACGACAACTTACCGCCCGGAGTCACCCCGGAAATGATTGATGAACACATGGGCTTCGATAAAAACTACCAAGCCGCCCACGACGAAGGCTATGACGAAGGATTCAAGAACGCGCTCAAATCGGCGATTAAAGGACTTAAAAAAGAGCGAAGAGATGCTGCCTTATCTAATCAGGAAAGCCGCTGTCACGCCTTTAAAGATGCAGTAAGTATAGTCAGCGCCCTGAAACCAACGGAAAAATCTTAGCCTCACCTGCCATGCGTAAGAGAATAGAATGAAAATAACCGAAGAAGAATTTCAAAACAAAGTGCGCAAAATCTACGAGAAACCGCGCTCAAAAGAACAAACCAAAGAAGCAATAGCGCTCGTCAAAGAATATGCTAAGTCAGAAGGAATCACGCAAAAAGAGGCCGCAGGCAGGTACCTTAGAACTTACAATAGCTTCTGGCAAGAATCGTTCTATCAAGGATGGTTTAGCTTACACTCCCCGCCACCACAACCCCCATTCCCCCTCCCTAAAAAAGACTTGCATCTCTCCAAAGAATTGCCTATAATAGGGTAAACTCTACCCTTCGAAAAGGTGCTCTTATGACTATTGGTGAAAAAATCCGCGCACGGCGGCAAGAACTGGGGCTATCCCAAGAGAAACTTGCAAAGACTGTCGGCATTTCCCAGCCTACGCTTTCTGACATTGAAACCGGCGATACTGAGTGGCCTCGCGGCAACAACATTGCTCCTCTGGCCGATGCCCTCCAAGTGACCACTGACTACCTGCTTCGCGAGGAGGAACCCGCATGAAACTTTTCCGAAAGATACGGCGGGCACCGATGCCATGCCAAAAATGTGGCCGGATACTTGAGAAGCTCAAAGGTCACAAATTTGAATTCAACATCTACGTCTGCAAACCCTGCCAAAAATACTGGGTAGTTCAAGAAAGTGGAAAAGTGGCAGAAATTATCCTCGCCGAACAACTTGACGACGTTATCAGGCAAGCCAAGGAAATCGTAGAGGAGAAGCCTGATGCCAACTGAGAAGCCGTCGCATTTAAGCAAAGCCGTCGGCGATGCCATGAACTCCGTCCCGAAACCGGAGAGCGGACCACCGACGAAACCCAAGCCTGAAGCGGGTTCCAGCCGGTCCACACCCCCGAAAACACCCGCTTTGGGACCGGTCGCCCAACGGTCGCCCAACGAGCAATCCGATGGCGTCGTCCCTAAAAATCAAGAACTTACAAAATCAGAGGATCTACCGCGTGACCACCGCGCTGACGACGCGCCGCCAACCACCCCCATCTCAGACGCGGCTGTGCCGCGAAGTCCGGGAAGACCTCGATCCAACAGAATCGAGTCTTTCAACACTGATTCCTTCATGCGACAAAACAAGAAGTTTATCAGATTTAAGCGAAAACTCAAACTATCTGAAGAAAAAGCATGGACAATAATTACATCCATGCTCTGTTATGTCGCGCAAAGCCAAGCCCTGACACCAATCATAGACGATGTGGAACTTTTCGCTGAGTTCTGCTATTGGGATGATAAACCAGAAATACTCATCAACGCTCTTATTTCCGTTAATTTCCTGACGGAAACTCTCGAAATATCCAATTGGTTCCAAAATCAGCCTCATGCCGCCAGAAAACTTCACGATCATAGGTACTATCAAAAACAGAAAGATAACGAGGATTTAAACGGAAATTCCGGAGTTGTCCGTGAATTTCCACAAGGAAACTCTCGAAAATTGGGTCAGTACAGATCAGAATCAGAAAAGAAGCAGGAAAGTAAAAAATCAGATCAGAACAGGAAAATGCCTGATTCTGAAAAACGACCCTTGAATGTTGATAACCTGACTGATGTTGCTAATAAATCTACACTTAAACTCATAGATGTCGTCAATGATTTAGCTAAAACATTCAAAATATCCACAGAAAGTAAAGACTACTCCACAATATTCCTCTGGATGAAGATTCTTCTTGAAAATACAGATGGAAATACTGTAATAGCCACAAAAGACAAACTCAAACAACGCTACCTTGAAGGTAAAATGCGTAAACCTGTCGGCTATCTCATTGAAACTGTTAAAGAACAAGTGCAAAATCTCCCCCAAGAACAAAATAATGACCTCATTGCTAACCAACAACCCGATCCAACTTGCCCAAAATGCAATCACCTACTCGTGGACGGAGCCTGCGTCAGTTGTGATTATGTAACCAAAACTTGGGAAAAAAATTACAAGAAAAATCATCCAAAGGAACCAAAATGAACCCGTATGCCACTGTAATCATAACACTTGGAGCATGCACACTCACCCTCATCCTTGCCATGTTTCTCGCTAGTAGTTCCAATGAAAAACAACTGAAAAATATCCAGAAAATTGTAGAAAAAATACTCAAAAGACTCCACTAAAATTAGACCTAAATGGTAGTGTTTACTGAAAATAGTAACGCTTGGTGTGGCGCTGGTATATATATCTCACCCCCTACCCCTCTAATCTACCCTATACCCCCCTTAATCCTCTGAGAATAATCGAGTTAGTTATACCTATTCAATAATATCAATGACTTAGGTAATTCTCTTGCTTGAGACACTGATTAGTTGATTGATTGATGGAAATAGGGTCAGTGATTAGGTTGTAGAATCAATTCTAAGGGGTCGTAAAGGTAGCACCAATGGAATTTAAAGAGCAAGGTAATGATAAGGGTCAAGTATAGGGCTAAAACCGCTGAAACCATTAATATGATTAGCACTCTCCTATTTAGACTGCCAATGCACCACTCAGAACACATCCTGCCATAATGGCAGTATCGCGGCAGGTGTTCCATATTTAATACGGGTTTCGAAAACTTCTTGTATGGTATAACAGACCCACCGGGCTATAAATAGACTTCAAGTAGTACCTTCAGCGCCTTTTCTTATCTATCCGTGTTATGGCTACATCATTAAATACTTCATTTTCTTCTTGACTTTCTTAGTTTTCTTTCGTATCTTGTGACCGCAGTAAGAAAGGTAGTTCATTGAAACTTGGAGGAATCATGAAGGTTATCACACGCCCAAAAGGCTTCACGCGTAGTGTAATGGGCAGCTATTGGGAGCAAGCTGGCGAGTATGATTGTGATTGCGGTTTCAGATTCACCGATACCCCGGACAGCATGAGTGCTGTTTGCTGTCCTGAATGCGGTCAGGAAGCAGATGCGTTCAATGGTAGCAACTTTGTCCCGCGCTCACAATGGGGTGCGGAAACCGGGGAATCATTCTAAATCAGCCGGCATGGTGTTTGTTCGAGTTCGATTCCCTTGACCGGCGCAAGTTCACAGTTCATTAAAATAGGGTTTAACTTTTGGAGGAGTTATGCAACACACCATCAGAGCAAAGACTCCGGGCGATTGTCTTACGCAAGCTAAGAAGATATGCCTTTGGCTTGGTGATAGGGTAACGCTTTGGGTCAACAGAGAGTATGCTGTATTCTCGGCTTACAACGGCGGAGCGGATTTGATTGAGTCAAGTCCTTATTGGACGCGCTATCTCAATCAGACGAATCAAACTCAATTCCAAGCGGTGGCACCATGACAAACTTAAACCGTTGTTGCCCAAGAAGGAATTCAGCAGATTCCTTGAGGGATTCGAGCAAGGCACGGATGCTGGCTATAAATTGGCAAAGTCACGATTTGGGGAGGAAACAGTAGAATGACACGTCAAGAAGAGAACATACTCAAATCACTTGTTGACGAGGAACCTCGATTGTTCCTTACAGACTCCTCCGCGCGAAGCGCGGCCTTGAGCGGGGAGCGGTCGGCGCGGCATCTTTGCGCCAATGGTAAACCAGTTTTAAAGATCATTGACGGCAGAGTTTATAATTTGGACGGCACGCCAGCAACAACGATTTGCTGAGCAACTATCCACACTTTAGGAGGCTACTATGGAAAGAATTACAAGAGACATGCTGGAGAAAAAGCTTGCTTTCGTTCAGAAGCTCGGCGCGAAGATCGAGATTGATTGGCTGGGAACAAGGCCGAGACTCAGAGCCAAAACTGGCGGAGCGAAAATTAGCCCACAGGCTACAAAGAGCTTGCTTTGGGACTTTCTCGACGTGTTCGAGGAGGGATTCAGTCAAGGAAGATACTCCCGAAAGGAGGACGGTAAATAATGAGTGCATTTATCTGTAGTGACAACACCATAAACTCCATCACGGCAGGGATGAATAACAAGTTTTACAAGGAACATGTCAAACTTCCTGAATCCTTGAAGGAACTAACTCCCGAACAAATTGGCGAGAAGCTTTTCGAGTTGAATCTTGCCGGAGTCTATGCGCGATACGATGACGACGGAGGAGGACTTGTGACGACTGAAAGCGGAGTTGAAACAAGGTACCGTTATACAATGGTTCCCTCGCCGAGAAAGATTCAGCTTTTGAAATCGCTCCGTTGTTTGGTTTACCAGTGCGCGGAGGGTGATATTCCCGAAACGAGTCAACTCTACAAAGAGCTTGAGCTGTACTCTCTGGAGTTGGCTTATTATATTGTAAGAGACCTCCCGGAATATGACGAGGCAGGATAGGACTGATGACCAAACAACGCGAGACTCTCTTCAATTCACCCGAAGAGAAGCAGGCTGAGATTGAATACTATCAAGATGTAGATAAGGAACTTTTCGAGTCAGAAAAGAAACTCCAGCAGAAACTTGAAACGATTGGCCGTAGGCGAAAAGAAGTCATTTGCCGCATCCAAGACCTACAGAACCTTGACATGTTCGATGATTCATAAGGCCAGCCGGAACGCCGAGAGAGCTTCGGGCTACGGATCCACAATCCACTCTCGGCGCAAGACACCTATTCACCAATAAGGAGGAGATTATGAAATGGAGCAAAGAAGTTGACAGGATGCAAAAGATTTCTGACGAGAGGCATGAGAAAATAGATGATGCTGTTCACCGCTTTGATTATCAGTTAGGCAACTGATAAGTATTCTGCAACAACAGATGAAGGAATTATCAAAAGTCGTAGATGAATTAAAACGCAAAACAAAATAACCCACATATCACCGGCAGGCGGTCTGGCGTTCTTTTCCATTCCTCCATGTGGATGAGTCTGCATTCTTACAGGCCGCCTTGCCGGGAACTCTAAGGAGAATAGCTATGCAGGGAATAGAGAATGATACAGTTATTTTGAAAAACGGTAGCGAGGAGCACTCTGGGCTTGTTTCCGTAACAATGATTACTTTGAAAGACCTTATAGCAAAAAGACCTATTGATTTTTATGAGTTTGTCCAACTTTGCCGAGATCCAGAACACAAGCTATTCGGGAATGCGTCAGAGGTTCTCAGGGACTACGCTCTTATCCAAATAAAACCTATAGGTCATATTAAGCCTCCATTTCCGAACGGAGATAATTATCAAGTCCATGATTCCGTACGTAACATTGTTCTCTCTGCGGTAGAGGGCGATGGCGCAGAAATGAAACTTACTAATCCAATCAAACCCTAACAGGAGATTGACAGATGAAAGAATTTATCATGAAGTGGGGCTATTGGATTTCGGCTGTTCTGTTTTTATGTATCGGTCTTATTATAGCTGGTGAAGCTCTTGTTGATTTAGCTCAACACAAACAACCAGTTCCGCTAAGCGAAATTGCTGTCTGGTATATCGCTGGCGCAACGATGATGATTCTCTATAAGTTAGACAAGAAAGATGATTCTGATGCCAAAACCTAACAGCCTGATACCCTGCGATTCCTGCGGCGCGCATCACCAACTTGCAGACTTGCAGAGGACCGAGATTCACCTTAAAGGCGAATTCATCTGCAAGGATTGCGTGAAGCGAGTTCTGCTTATAGCTGGACAGGTGACACTCCCCGGATGGATTAACCAAGTCTGGCAACCGCGCAACCTGACCCACATAGCCGCTACAAAACACAATCTTCTGCTGTCGAGAGATGATGTCGTCGAGCTTTGTGATCTTGGCCGGGAATCCTGTCTCGCCCGATTAAATGATGCCTACCACGAACATTGGAACGATTTCACAATCGAGGACTGGCTTAAAGACAGAGAAATCATAGACGTAGATAATCGTGAAAATATAGCTTGACTTTCTCGAAAAAAGCCTTACATTTGTCCGACAGGAATCACAAATAGGACTTTGGGATTATGATTATTTTGGACGAGAAGATAACTTTTCGCACGACGAGGCACTTAAAAGAACATCTAAGGCGTATTGCGTATGAGAACAACCGGACACTATCGGTCTATATTTTTCAGTTGTTAGAGCGTCACGTAAAGCGTTGTGAACGGGATAAACGAAGAAAAGCGGCTGGCGGTTGTCAATGAACCAAGATCGCCGAATCCCTCCAGACGGCGATTGTGTTAGCCTCCCCGCTGGCCGCTTGGTTATAACAGTTTGGTATTCTCCTGGAGGATAACTTTTGGAGTATAACATGGCTGGATATAAAGGAACGATGGCAGGAGTGACAGCTATGATTGTTTGCCAAAGTGCAGCACCTTTTCATCCAACAGTAATGCGGTGGTTCATAAAAGACGACTTGAAAAAACCACCAGAGATTCATACTGCTTGGAAAGTCGGAAACTTCGAGCAGATTCGCAGTTGGATTCACAGCCTCTCTGGTGTTCCGGTAGAAGTCTTAGGCGCTTTAAAGATTCCAATGCCTCCGAAGGGCTTTGAAGCAACTTTGGTTTGCACGGGGCCGGAAAGCGAAGGAGGAATTTTCAAATGGGAGTATTCTGCGAGACCTTCCAAGGTAGATGAACCTTGGTGGATAAAATATCAGTAGCAATGGCGACGGTTGCCGGTGAAATAAGGGGAGCAGGATTCGAGACCCTCACTCCCCGCCGTTGCCACACTTGAAAGGAGTTATCATGGAAAAAGATGGATTCGAGGAACTTCGCAAAACACTTGCTCATGCTCAGGAAATTCTTTCTCAAGAATTTCCTGGAATGATGAAGAATTTTGCCGAGCCTGTTGTCGGGAGAGAAACTCCTCTTGATGCAGTAATTTATATTCCGGGATTTGGAACCATGAGTCGAGAGATTCTAATGAAGGAAATCTGGAAAAGAATAGAGGAGGCAACCCACAAGGCAATTTCAACATCTAAAGACTACAATCTTGTCGAAGTATATCATGCGCTTTATCATTCCGGTGTTCTAAAAGCAATGATTGAAACGGCAATCAAACATGAAGGATTAGAATTATGAGCAGAATCTACAGCCTTGACATCGAGACGCTGGCCTCAGCGCCGCTGTCTATTAAGGGTCTCCGGCAACGGGATTATGAGCGCATGAGCGAGGAGATTCAGAAGGACAGAGATTTACCGAAGGAAGAACGGCAGTATATTGACAAGCGGCTAACGGATCCGGCGAAAATCGCTGCTGCTATCCAGAAGAAACTCTCCGAAGGAGCAAGCCTCGACCATCCAAAAGACAGTCTGAATCCCTTAACAGCGGAGCCGATTTGTGTAGTATGCATCCCCATGAATGAATCAAAACTTTTGAATTGGACAAATGAAGGATTAGAAGAAAACGTGGGGGGTTGTCAATTTACCGACATGGGCGAGTTCTATCAATGGGCAAGTCTGCAAGTTGATCAGTTTCTTGGTTTCAACATTGACCAGTTCGACATCCCTTGTCTGCGAGTGCATCAGGCACGAATCACCAGCGGCATTGTACCGCGAGTGAGGGCTTTCTGGAGTCAATCCATTGACCTGCGCCGCGAGTTCGGCGACATCTACAATAAGGGTGAGACTTACAGCACTCCTCGAAACCTGCGCTACTATACAGCCAGCATCCTTAATAAAGAAGCACAGCAGGATGGAGTCGTCAAGGAGTATCTGGAATCAGATTTCACCGGCGCAGATGTAGCGGCGGCCTACATGGAAGAAGGCGGCATGAATAAAATCATCCACCACTGTACCCTTGACGCACTGATGGCAGCGATGATTGCTGTGAAGATGGGAGTTTATCAATGAGAAAGATTATTCGTTTCGCCGCTTCGTTTGGCATGGCTATATTTGGAACTTTCTGTGTAGTCAGATGCCTACTTGAACATGATGCACTTTGGGCGATTGCAGCCGGAGTTGTTTGGCTTGCTGTAACTCAAATGCGTGATTATGGATTGCAAAATGTCAGATAACGACCAATCACTTGAAGCCCTGAATAATCAGCAGGTTATCGAAAAAGAAGCTTGGGACCTGATAGCAGATAAAATTCGTGAAAAGGTCAAAGAGATTCAGGCCGAGTTCGGTGAAGCTCCACCAAAGTATGTCCATAAGCGCAAAGGCGCCGGGGGCGAAGACTGGGATTATGTTCGACCTGAATTTTTTGAAACTGCATTGGACAAGCACTGCCCGGACTGGAGTTTTGTTATAGATAGACTCTATTTCATGGGGCCAAACGAAGGATTTCCAAAGCCTATTGTTTTCGCTGCTGGAAAATTGATGATTACCATTGCCGGAGTTCGTCGTATTATTGGCGCAGTGGGTGAGCATGAAGTGAAATTTAGCTCACAAAAGTCTGGAAGAAAAGATGAAAAAGGCAATGATATTATGCTTATTGTGGCACTCACTGGAGCAGGTAAATCCGCAGAGACCGACTGCTTCAAGCGGTGCTGTGTTCGTGCCCTGCGTCTTGCTCATAATATCTACAGAGGAAAAGACGAAGAACGAAACATCTCGCCAGAAGATCTTCAAAAGCTGAAAGACATGAAAATCAGAGCAGACGAGCTTTGGGATGAGTTCAATGCAACCGAGCGAACTCGGCTGAAAGCACCGCTGAAAGTAATCACCGATGCCATAGAAAATCCAGACATAACCGACAGAACAACGATAAAAGATTCCGCCGAGTATGTCTCGGCCACTATTCGAAACCTTGAACGGAGGAAAAAATGACCGAAATCTATAATGATGAAATCAAAGATGCGCCGGAATCGAACCGTGAAGTGCTTGCGGAGGGTATCTATCAAGGCCATATCTTTGGCGTGGAAGCACATGAAAGCAATCCCAGCAAAAAACCGGGAAAGAATTTCAGAAAGACATGGCCGATGCACCGGTTTTACCTGCGCCTGAATGCTGATGCCGAAGGGAAGGAACTTTCAAAAACGGCACGGCTTTCCAGCGACCTTTTTGATGAATTCGGAACACCATCCGCGCCGACCATAAAGAGAGCTTTCATGCTGGACAGTGACACGATTGCGAAGTTCGTCAAAGACGAAGTGCAAGCGGAGATGTGGCGGATTCCAAATCTTGTCGGGCGACCGTGCGAAGTCGAAGTCAAGCACCGTCCTTACAAGAAAGCTACAGGCGAGATGGAACGTGACAAAGAGGGTCATGTCATGTTCGACCTGAAAACTCAGGAAGCTGTAGCTGTTATGGAGGATGCTGTTGCGCTCGAAGTAAACAAGTTCTGGCCTCATCTGCAAGGCCGAGTCATGGATTTGGGTGAAGTTCAGGACAAAGAAACTGTTGAGCGCAACGAGGTTCAGGATGTGGCGGAAGAAGGTGCGGCTGATGAAGATCTACCGTTCTAAGCTATCGAGGTGAAAAGCTGATGACAAATATCTTTGATGAATACGGGCATAAGATGACCATAGCAACGAAATTTGGTCATCGTGCCGAGAAAATGGAGAGACTTGCGTTAGATTTTTCAGTAGCTGTCATTCCGATACTTGGGAGGATGCTGGAAGTAGCAAGTGACGATGAAATTGATGGTTTGGAAATTGTTACTCCATTTTGTAGAGTCATTTTGGGAACGAAAGACTGATGCCTGTTACCCGAATCAAAAGTGAAGAGCTTCTACTGAAAAGACTCAAACCGAAGCTGATAAAGCGGTATCCGGCGGATACGGTGATTACCGGTTTTAACCTTCTTCGCAGAGGGAAACAGATTAAGCTTGCGAAAAAAGGAGATGAAGCTTTACGCGAAGTGATTAAGAATGTGGAACAACTGGAGCAAAAGGGCAGGCTGAAAATATCCTGCTTTTTTTCATCCCTGACTGGCGAATTTGAACTGTTGGGGATGCTGGCAAGCTACACAGACAAAGGTCGAGGCCACCAGCTATGGTGGACACCAGAGAAAGGAGATTGATATGGGGCGTGAATCAGAATGGCCGAGGCATAACGAGACTCAGATAGAAGTAGATATTGAGAATATTAGTAGGAATGTTGCGGAGTTCATAGGTAAAATTCAGAGTTTGCAGAGGACGTGTCGCAGCCTACTCAAAGCAATGAAGTTTCAAGACGAAAGAACAGATGTACTTTCAAAAGGTATTAAAATAAATGGAGAAAGCATTCAGGAACTTCTAAAGCGCATTGAAAAGCTTGAGCAAAAACAAGCCGAGCGTGAATCGGTAGAAGCAAGGGAGCATTGATCATGTCAAAGCGACACCCACTAAGCGCAAATGAACTTAGCAATGAATCTGAGGCAGGATTGCAAAGGCGCGTGAGAAATACTATGAAGCACATATTCAAGCTGACAACACCGAAGAAAATAGCGGAAAGGTTAATTGAAACGCTTTTAACTCTTCCCCAAGAATTACGCGCTGATATAGCAATGGAGTATTTCAAGGATTATAAGCGCGAGATTGTCGAGGCGTGTGCGAAGAAGTGTGAAATAAAAAGTGATTCGCTTATTGCGGTTTTTAATAAGACTCAACTAAAAAATGAAACAAAATATGCAGACGCTGTTGTGCGAGAACTCATTGCCGAAATCCGCGCCATAGAGGAGGAGTGATGGAACACACGAAATATAAATGCACAATCCTCGTTGTAGATGACAAAGGAAGTGTTATTGAGCATGTAGAAACTCGCTTATACGACTGGAGAGACGGCGGGTCGGATGAGGCTTGGTCTGAGGCTAAGAGTCAAATGGATGAACTGATGGAGGAGGCCTAACCATGCCGAGAGAGTGGATACTGTGGGTGTTTGTGAAAATCAAGTGGCTCATAGCAAATAGGCTCGACAAGAATCCGAAATACTGTTGGGCGAATCTTGTTACCTGGGCTTTAAACTGGACTCCGTGGTGGAGTATTTTCCGACACGATTCCAATGAACACAATCAAACGCACCTCTCTTGCACGGAGAGAGATGGAGCCTATTGCGGTAAATGTTTCAAGAACGGACGGCTATCTCATTAGCCAAAACACTGGAAGGAAATGTCATGGCGAGACCTAAACAACTACCATCAGCACCTCCGATCGCAAAAGAATTTCTTGAAGTCTATGATAAATTATGGCATTGTGACGATATTGAGGATATGGAGCTTGAGAAATGGGCAAATACGCGAACCATCACAAATTGCGGATTTCATGAATATGCTATTGCGCAGTTCATTCTTAAAAACAGAAAGAGGATTCGGTGACCCGTAGGACTAAAACCGCCCCCAAGAAAAAGCAGCTTACTGCCGTCCAGCAGATTGAAGAAAGGAAATTAAAATGAACAAATCACAAGAGGAAAAATTCGAGGCTTTCATCCACTTAAGAGACTCGCTTACCACTGAGGGTGATGCAGAATTTGATGGAGACATCCACGGAGAAGCGATGGATGTGTTTGGCGAAGGTGTTGTTAGATCGGCTATCGAAGCATGGAATCAAGAGATTCTCGAGGGGCAAATGGAAGCCGTCAAATTAATGCGTGAAGTTCTTGGGTTGAACTAATGCCTAAAACCGCCGCCCAGCAGATTAAAGAAGCGCAAGAGCGGTGCCCAAAGTGTAATGGGCGTGGGATGGTAACCGACAGAGAAGCCTCTAAAGGATTTGAAAAGCGATGCGAACTCTGCAAGGGAACCGGCAAGGCCAAGCCAAAGAAGGGCAACAAATACCACACCGGCACGAAAGAAGAGCGCACCTACAATAGAGTGACCTATCACAGTGTTTTAGAGGCGAGGGTTGCGAAGTGGCTGGCCTTGCGGATGGGGACGGTATGTCCACGATGTCTCGGAGCAAAGTTCCGCAAAAAAGGAATTCTGCCATCTAAATCTCCAAAGAATAAGGGTTGTAAATTTTGTGACTTCACGGGTCGTATCGGCGGCGACGTCCTGTCATGGGAGCGGCAGGTGAAGTTTGATTTGTGGGTGACAAGTGTTTACACAGACGTCCCAAGCAATCGCTATCCATATCCTATCTCGATTCCTCTCGCAAACGACAAAGGCCGCAAGTATCAATACGTCTGCGACTTCGTTGTTCACTATACCAACGGCACCACAGTTTACATCGAGGTCAAGGGCTACTGGACACAGCTTGCGAAGCTCAAGTGGGCGATATTCCGAGCTAACAATCCTAACCTTAAGGTGCGGGTGATAACTAAGGAGGATATTCCTGATGGATTCTGAGCTTACCGACAATTACAAAAATCAAATGCGTAAACTTGGCCTTGATGAAAACACTATTGAATCAACAGTGAAATTAGCGAAAGGCACGGCATTCTGCACGAGCCAAACAGTAGAAATAGTATTGGGTGATATTATTCGAGCTATGGTAAATCAGGGCAAGAAACGAACTTGAGTTCGCCAGCGACACCTGTAGTTGAGTCGCAACTATTAAGGATTACTTAACAGTTCAAAACGACACCTGTAGTTAGGAGGGGAAATGTGCGTTAATCATGTGGTGACTCTTGAGGCATTAATTAATGGATTGGATAATGCTATCGAGACAGGACGTGAAATAATCTTTGAAGAGAATCAACGAATAAAAGATTTCCAAACGACGAAGAATATTCTCGTAAAGTCTTTGACCCTTGCAAGGGAAAAATTCGCTTATGAACAGGAAGAATCTTGGCCGTATGCAGAATAACCCAACGAAAGGATAAGGGGATGAAAGCACCTGCAATAAAAGTTCTTTGGGTAAATTGGACAGCAGATAGGCGAGAAGCTGATTGGGAGCCATATCTTGCCATTGCGAAAGTTGAGCAATATCTCACAGTCAATAATCCTAATCATCCAAGACATATATTCCAGAAAATCATTGACGACTTTGTTTCTAATGGCGATTGGCGCAGGGAACATTTTAGGATTCTGTCTTACCCAAAACTACCGTCAATGTCAATGAAGGATCGTATAAAGATTCCTTCTTGGTGGGACAAATAGAAAGGTATCCCATGACCAGCGCAGAATATAGATTGAGTTGGGGCTTAGATGTTAAGCTCATTGAGGACGCGCTTGAAGGCGGAGAAAAGACGGTCAAAGAAATCGCAGAGCTAACAGGGTTGACAATCCATAGGGTTCGCAATGTTCTTAGCAATACAGAGAACGGGCTGGAAGAACCTTACTTCACCAGCCGCTACGATCGGGGAAATGACGGGAGAATAAAACTATGGCAAAGAAGAAAACATTAACCCGCCCAGAGATTGAATACACGCTTGAACGGAGTGGATTTGTTAATACGGCGAGAAACTTCTGGATTAAGTCCTATAACTTGGGGTGGAGCAAGCAAAATCGGACATTCAAAGTTGGCTCAAAATATATTATCTGCGATAGGTTCACGACGCTCGTGCTGGCGGAACTTACACCCAAGAAATGGACACAGGCAACCGGCTTAAAATTCCATCCAATGGAGGAGAAATGACTTGGACGACATGGATATTTATTGCAGCCTTGCAAGTAGAAATTATTATAGTTATTTACATGCTTAATATATTACAAAAGGTTGTTGAAAAGCTGGAGAAATCATAATGCCAGACCGCGAAGAGGAATTGAAGGAAGCTGTTTCAAATGCTTATAGTAACCTCGAAGAAGCCCTTGACGGAAATCCTGCGCTTGTAAACAGTCTCTGGAGGAAATTGATAAATCGCAGATTTGAACTACTCGAATATCAGGTTGAGAAGCTACAGAGAGCGGAGAAAGTGCATTTTGAATTGCTTAATAGTTTTGGGAATCGCATCGAAGAACTGGAGGAGAAATGACGAAGAAAGATTCAAATGTTTTACAAATAAGTGATTTCATCTGTCAATCATGTGAAACTGAATTTTGGGTTCCGAATGTTGCTAATGAAGATATGAATAGATTGCTTTGTCCGGTTTGTGATGAAGGTGGAGAGCGTAAAATTCTTGAACTAAGACACCAAAATCCAAAAGACGATAATTTATTTGAATTACTTGCTAACATTGAACATCAGAGATGGGCAGATTGGCAAAAGTATCTACATTCTCTCTGTTTAAAAAATGAAGATGGTTCTTTAACAATTCCAATAGATTCAGTTAAATATTGGGAACGCCAAATAGCTACACCTTATTCAGAATTAACAGAAAAAGAAAAAGATTCTGACAGGGAACAAGTTCATAGATACTGGCCTCACATCGAGGCGGCGAAAGATGCTGAATGGGATGCGGCGATTGATAAGGCGATAAAAATCACTAATGAGGAATCCGAACACTTTTATAAGATTCAAAGAATTTTGCAGGAATTAAGGATGGCTAAACGTGGATAAGATTGAAGCGGGGTTGCCGCCCGGATGGGTTATATCTGAATCCGGCACAATTAGGATATACAGAAATTGTGGTGGTGATGTTATAAAGAGAGAGAAGGTATTGCCTCTCGCCCTTGAACTTTTGGCGAAGGCGAAGAAGGTGGAGTTACCATTCCCCGCTGGATTAAGTCAACTTGACTACGATATTCTTGAATACACGCGACAGCTTCAAGATAAATTAGCCTTGCAACAGGCTCTGGAAATGAAGACCGCAACTATCAAAGCATCGGAGCAGGAGGAATCATGAGCAACATAAACTGGGAAAAGATAGACCGAGAATTGCAGACAATAAAACCTGTTCCTGCCAATAGAAAACAAATGCAGGAATATGAGGCTCGCGTCGAGAAAGAAACTGAATCATTTCTCAATAAGCAAAATCGCTATCGCAGGGAATCTCTTCGTAGATTATTGGAGGAACCGTGAGCGCGAGAAAGAAAAAGTCCAAAAGTCTTGAACTTAAAATCAAGGAAAGATTAAAGCCATATTTCGTAAGAAGAAATAATGGGCAATGCCAGATACTTATCCCATTAATAGAAATGGACGAACTTGTCGATAACATCATTTTTGATATGAAGGGAAGCAAATAATGGAATGTACATGCTGTCTTGGAGGCAAAAAAGTTCCCGGTGATTATACTGATGATGAAGGAAATACAGAACAACTTCGATGCCCCCACTGCAAAGGCACAGGCATCGAGCCGGAAGTGGTGCTGACAAAAGAGAAACTGTTTTCACGAGAATGGGTATTAGAGCATGTGATGGATTTAGATGGGTTGCCCTCGGAGCATTTTGAAAAAGCTATCGAGGTCATTAGAAGAGTAATGCGAAATGCAATTATAGTCCAGCAGAAGGTGGATGCGGAGATTTGCCGAAAACTCGGAGAGCGGAAAACTAAAACACTAAGAGAATTAGAACGATATGGAAATATATCGAACGAACGGCGAATCAATCAAATGCAGTCTTTATTTGGTGAAGCCGCGGAAGCGATTGAATCATAAACCAAAGGAGAAGGATAATGACAAGGCAACAGTGGGGTTATCTACTTGCGTTCATTGTATCCATGTCACTTCTTTTGATCATAGCTACATGCAAACTATTAGCAGAGGACAACAGAATGCCACAGACACGAACTTTCGGGGGATTGATTAACTGTATGGCTGTTAGTGACAGCGGTGAGATTATTGTTGCTACTGACCAAGGACTTTACAGTCTGACGCGTAAAACCATGCTATCTGTTCAGCCAGTGAACGCAATTGATATAAGCGGTGATACGATTTTCACAATATCCATGGAACCGAAGCTCCAGACAAGGGATATGCAGGGTACGATTAGTAGCGAGCGTTCACTTGGTAACATGGAACCAGACTCATCAAGAGAATGTATCTATCCCGGACTTAATGGGCATTTCTTCTTGGCGAATATGGGAGACTATCCACTCTCTGGCATCTGGAGACTCGCTGGCCAGAACATAGATGGGCCGTTCTCTCTGCCGCAAGAAATTACTGGCAGAAGGCTTCGTGGTTTAGGGTGGAACGACAACCACTTCTGGATAGCTAATCAACTTGAGCAGATAATCTATAAGCTAAATATGAATCCCGGTATGAGACGACTTGAGACTGTCAATGTCCTACCGCGCTCACTTCCAACATCCAGCGCAATACTCGGCCTTACTTGGCACGACGGGAATCTGTATGTAGCTTTCCAAGTGGGGGAAGAAACTGTAATCCATATCTACGAAGCGGAAGCAGAACCGCGAAGGAACGAGAGGGATTAATTGTGAAAATCAGTTACATCAAAAAGAAGTTCGGCTTACGTTCTCTTGAATTAATCAATCAGGCCAACATAATCATTGCCGAATATATAGCCGCTGGATTTACACTTACACTCCGACAGTTATATTATCAGTTTGTTGCCCGCGATCTACTTGCTAATCAACAGAGTGAATATAAAAGACTTGGCAGCATCATAAACGATGCGAGACTTGCGGGCGAAATTGATTGGGATGCTATTGAAGATAGAACTCGTTTCCTGCGCAAGCGTTCCCGGTGGAATTCTCCTGAAGAGATTGTACAATCCTGCGCGGAACAATTCCATGTAGATTTTTGGCAGGGACAGGAATACCGGCCTGAAGTATGGATTGAAAAGGATGCACTTCTTGGTGTTATAGAAGATGTGTGCAACCGATTTGATGTACCGTTTTTTGCTTGTCGCGGCTATACCTCGCAATCGGAAACATGGAGTGCTGCCATGAGATTTAATCAACAAGCCGATGAGATGCAGCAACCGATTATCATTCATCTTGCAGACCATGACCCAAGCGGACTTGATATGACCAAAGATATTAGGAATCGCATGGGAATCTTTGATACAGATGCAGTGATAGACCGCATCGCGCTCAATTACAATCAAATACAGCAGTATACCCCACCGCCGAATCCGACAAAAATGACTGATTCCCGCGCCAAAGAATACTTTAAGAAGTACGGAAATAAGTCATGGGAATTAGATGCTTTATCGCCAGAAGTAATAAGCGGATTGATTGAAAAGTGTGTGCGTAATTGTATAACAGATGAATTTGCATGGGAAGATCAACAGAAAGCAGAGACGGAGCACCGAAACATGCTCAACCGCATTGCAAGTGATTGGGATAACATTACCGAAAGATTATCATAAGATGAAAGGAGACAGTGTTATTCACACAGAGACAGAGGGCTAACTAAAGGTACAAACCGAAAGGAAATTTACCCATGAAGAAGCTACTTTTACTCACAATTCTGCTCATCGCAACAACCTGTTTTGCGACTGAGCGACGTATTCTAATGACATTTCTGAGCGGAGACTCAGAAGTGGCTACGATGTCAATGCAACTACCTCCTCCGGGAGACCATGAATGCACAGAACTTCTCACGCCAATTACTTTCAACAATCCTATCTGTGAATTATTCCCCGGCGATTGGGTAGGGAACGGAGCTTGGATGGCAGAACATTCTATCCAGCCTGACCGGGCAGCGTACGCGCTCGGCTGTAATAATGGAAATACGCCACTGAACGGCGAAAAATTCAAGGGAAACCGAGAAGGTTTCCTGCTCGCACTACAAAGCGTTTTGATGAACGAAGTGTCTGAAGGTGGATTCAAAGATAATGCTGCTGATCCGCCGAGTGACCCTCGCAGGGACATCGAAGATATTGTGCCAAACTATGCTTTCTGGGAAGATAAGCAAACATCTCTACGGCGCGGCGACATTCTACACCTATGGATTCAGGGAACAGCAGGAATGGCTATAATTGACGGTATTGAAACTCCGTGCTTCTATCTGGCGTGGTCTGAGGAGTGGCCGGAACCGCCTGATTGCGCCACGTACGGCGGCGAACTACTGGTTCCGTCCTATACGGGCACGTCATCACATATACTCGGCTTAAAGCAGGTTGTTGAAGCAATCGAGGGCAAGGGTACAGTTAACCTTTATCTCGTGTTCGCTCGCGCTGGAGCGTGGATCGCCTATCTTGACGACTATATTGTGTGGGCTGGATGCGAGGCTAACGAGTATGTCTATATCGCCAATGGAGCAGACGAGAACCAAATGTACTGGCCGGGATACCAGATGAATGATTTCCCAGTTATCGAACCTACAATGTGGATTGCAAACGCTTGGTGTGGATACAATAACAGCGACGGCTCTTGGAGTCCGGAAGACCACGACCTGAACGGCGACCACCATATCTGGTTCAGCGAGGCGTGTAACGCGACAGAAATTCTGGACGACCAGCACGGCACAGCTATCAATGTCCCTGTCGGTAAAGACTTCCGCATCTGGAGTATGTATCCAGATGATGACCCTATGGGCGGTGGAGGCAGTCCTCCAGTACCAGAAATCTATCCAAATCCATTTAATCCTATGACAACAATCCAAATCGAGTTGCAGTCTGCTGGTGTGCTTGAAGTGTCAGTGTTCAACATAATAGGACAGAGAGTTGTTCGACTGAGCAATGGCAAGCAACCGGCAGGTCTGCACTCGTTTACTTTTGACGGCGCGAACCTGCCAAGCGGAATCTATTTCATGCGGACGGTATTCAATGGACAGGCAAGTGTGAAGAAGATGGTGTTGCAGAAATGACAAAAGCTCGATAACAAGATACCGAGCTTGGAAAGAGGCAGTCTGAAAAGGCTGCCTTTTTCTACGGGGAGGAAGAGATAGCTTCTCTGACAAGAAACTTGAGATCACCGCCTATGTCATCGAGTTTCTCGTTCATGTTTTTGAGTTGAGTTTTTTGGACTTCAATTGCTGTGTCGTGTTCATGAAGTGTATCATTCATGGAATCAAGGGTATCATCCGTTTTCTGTATAGATTCTTCATTTGCCGCGATTTTAGTTTTCATCACTTTTTGATTGACAAAATTGCCAGCAAGAACGCTGAGGAATCCATTGCCGAAAAGAAGACCGAGAACAGTAGCAACCGCGAGCGACATCCGCACCCACATCGGAAGTTTTTTGAATCCATCTTTTACCTTACCCACGATCCCATCCTCCTTTAGGTCTTTTCTTCTCCAACACGATGCTGAATGAAGAGTGATTTACGAAATGTGCCGGGTAGGTTCCATCAGGCTTTATCCCACCGAGTGGCTGAGCAATACCTGACGTGCCATTAAGTTTCTCCCAAGCTCTCAGTAAACAGTATTGAACGCCTCCGGAACAGACCGTGCGCTTTTTGTCCCGGTCAAGCCAGTTGGTGATCCATTTCGGCCAACCCTGTAATCGAAGTTTGATAGCGAGAATCTGCTCATAGTCATAGCTGGTACCAAGTATATCCTTTGAGGCGAGCCGCATCTCATTCACCCACCTCTGTGGAAATCCATCCTCAGCCCCCACAGAGCGACATACAGTCACTTTCCGAGTTCGCTTGCTGATTGATAGTGGTTCCAGCACGGCGCGCGGCACGGGAACGCTTAAAACAAGCGGTGTGCCATCGGCTTTGGAGTCCAGAACAAGGAC
>SDBU01000776.1_pt1 | contig 45694 bp, 81 predicted proteins | sample 2277071 | NCBI WGS metagenome assembly SDBU01 (sample SAMN10397929, study PRJNA504765) | marine sediment metagenome | isolation source: marine sediment core GS08_GC12, 126 cmbsf | place: Arctic Ocean: Gakkel Ridge, Loki's castle | collected 2008
GTAGCACCTACAGACTCAACCAGAAATCTCTGAGTTGCGAGTTCCCGTTGAGTTCCACCAGTATCCTTACCATAGACATACCACTGAAAGGGAATATCACTCACTACTGGACTTGTTGTTACGTGATAAAAGGAACACCGTACTCCACTAGCCTCACTTGTAGCGTAAATATCAATTCCCTCATTGTTACCTGTAGTATTTACTCTTAAAGAACCACTGCCAGCATCAAAGATTGGGGTTGAGCCTAGTGTGGTAGTGCCATTAAGGGTTGGAGCAGTTAATACAACTCCTGTAGATTGCCAAGCAGCCGTAGTAGCGGCGGTAGCCACTAATAATTGTCCAGCAGTAGCACCGTTAACATGAGCATCCACATCAGTAGCATGAGTCGCCAGCGTTGCAGCAGTGGCAAAGGTAGAAGCCCCTATTCCGTGTACCCCAGTATTAGCAACAGCATGAACTGATATATCAATCCCATCTACCGTTTTACCAGCACTCAAATCCACATCGTCCCCAAAATGAACCAGCCCAGCATTGGTATATATAGCATAGTTTAGCGTTGCTCCACCCGCTTGATTTGCGATATATATTCCGTAATCGTTGGTTAGTTTACTGTTTCCTATTAGGGTTCTAGCGTCCACATAAAGACCGTAGTAATTAGTGAGAACCATATCATTAGCCGAAGCACCTATATCAGGTGCCTCTGCAAAGAGAGCGGCGGCACCTGTAATTGTTGAGGTTGAAGCCGTCCCCGACCCAAGCACAATCTGGCCCCATACCCCCCTTATCCCCAAAGTGTTAGTCCAGTTCTGTGTATTACTGCTGGTTACTTCACCCCCAACGAAAAGACCGAAAAGGGAACCGGTATATGTCGCTGAAGTCTTATAAGCCGAAATGTAGGTATCAGTTCCTCCCCTTACACCATTGTCGCCTATTGAATAAGTCTCGTAATCCACAAAACTAGCACGGGCGGAGGGAGCAGCGGCAATTCCTATGTGTCCAGTTGCCCCATCTATCCTCATCTTCTCTGTAGAACCCGCATCAGAATACACTATTAAATCCGCACCAGAATATAATTTAGCATCTGTGGTTTCACCAGCTAATAAGAAATACTGTGTATGGGGGTCTGATAAACCAGTATGAGTAGTTATTAGCCCATCTGATTCTGTTGTAGAATATGTATCTATGCTTGTTCTTAGCGTAGCCCCTGTTTCTTCTGCGAATGTTCCTGAACCAGTTCCCACCAAGATACCACTATCTTGGGTAAAAGCACTATGTCTTACATAAACATCATCAAAGGCTGAAGAGGGAACGGGCACTGATACCCTTGTGGCAGTCGTGCCCTCAGCATACAGGGCTACGATTACATCTTGCCCACCCCCCGACACATTAGCGTAGACCTTGATTAATAATTTGGAGGTGGCAGCAATCTCATAGTCGGTTGATAGAATGGCATGGAAAGATACACTTGCCTTTGAATCGGTTACCGCAGCACTTGTTTCGGTAGTAGCTATTAATACCTCGGTTGGAGTTGATGTGTATTCATATATCTCGGCATAAAGCACGATATCCCTGTTGCCGACAGTCCTCTGTGCGTGTAGGTGGACATCTATAACACCCGCCTCAATAGTATCGAATGGAACCACCACATCACTAATCCACGAGAATATAAGTTGGCCGTCACCCACATCGATAGAGGAAGGAATGGTAAATGTAGACTCAGCCTCTCCCGTTGACTCCTGTGCCATTTCGTAATATGCGCCAATGCCACTCGCCGTATCATTGAAATAATAATCCCACCTCAGATTAGCCACAGCTGTATCGACATATTCTCTGGTTACAGCATCGGTGGATACAGTTGGGGTAAGAAGGCTAGTGATTTTCTGTGAGTTCATGGAAAAGGATGCTGCTGCGTGTCCGCTGAGAGCAGCCATAACATCTGCGGGGCTTGTTGCTAGAGGTATGTTGTCAGTTGAGGCATATAAGAATGTGTCAGCATTAAATAAACTCTTGAGAATATATTGGGTGTGGTCATCATCTAGCAAGCCAGTTAGCTCACCATGATCGGTAACACCAATAAGACCCCAGCTACTATTCTGATAAGCATTTAGGGCGGTAGTTGTCTCATTGTAAATCACCATGCCATTGACAGCAGTGAGCGCATTCCTCTCAGCAGTGGTTAGTGAGGGGAATAATAAATACTCATCACCATCCGTATTGTCAATGATAAGCCCTGACTCAGTAGTAACAACACCATCTAACCCCTTGAGATAGCGAAGGTTATCCCTGACATGGGCGTTCATTATGGTTTCGTCTATTTGTTCTAGGTCTGTCCAGTCCCTAGGAAGTGTCCAAGAAGCCATGTCACCAACTCCCCAATATAGCGTCCACCGCTAATTTAGAATGACCAAGAACCCACGAACCTAGCTGTCTCTCATCCCCATTCTCATCTATGTAATGCAATCTTCTGTCCTCTATCCATAGTGTCCCACCCGTTGCATTTGCGCTGGTATCATACCCTCCCTGAGAGCGTTCCCTGCCACTTGAGTCAATATAATGCAAAGCAGTACCCTCCGAGAATAAATGTCCCGCTACGCCAGTATCACCAGTGAGTGTACCTAATAATGTCTGCTCCTCTTTTTCGTGTACGAAATGTAAATAGTTACCCTCTACCCATATATGCCCTAATCCTGTGGGTGGGAAGAAGGGGTAGTTATCATTGTAACTGTCTACTAAATACCACGTATCTGGAATGTCCCACCCTGCATCAGTGAAGGTTGACTCGGTTTTCATTTGTGCCGTGGTTTTGCCTGTACCCCCATCACTAAATACTGTGCCAGACGTTTGCGTATCCCAGAAGCTGTTATTGATACGGTCATACGGGTCCCAACCACAAAAACCACCAACGTGGGGCATCCCCCCTGTTTCAGTTATCCTACCAGTGGAGTAGCAATTATCAAAATCATAGTCTTGCATATAACCAACGAAACCCCCAATGCTCCCCAAAGATGTATCGCCAACAGTAATGGCTAAATCACCCCTTGCGTAACAGTCATCCAACTTACCAAATGAAATCCCCACAAACCCACCGATGTCTTCTCCTGTAGTGGCGGCAGTAACGGTCACGTTCCCAGTAGCATAACACTTTGAAAAAGTCCCACCAATAATATCACCAACAAGCCCACCAACCTCCGCAACCTCCGCATTTGCGCTTGTGGCTGTTACGTTGCCCGTAGCGTAACACCTAGTTACAACTGCGTTAGCACTACTAGAACAAGCACCTATCAATCCACCGACATCAATTGCCCCACCATTGTCAGTATCACTAGCGGTAACAGTGCAGGTAGAATAGCAGTCGGTTATAGGGTAAAGGTTCACACCAATCAAACCACCAATATCACTAATACCGTCTCCCGTAACTGCTACAGTACCAGTGGAATAACAACTTGTAACTGAACCGTTGTATTGATAACCAACCAGAGCACCAACCTCAATGGAGCCTCCCGTTATATCACAATCTACAAGCCCCACATTACTAATTACACCAGCACTATAACCAAACAAACCAATGCCATATTCGTTGGGTCTATTTATAAACAAATCATTTATTGTATAACCCTTACCATCAAAGCTCCCAGTAAAGTAAGGAGAACCTGATTTCCCTATCGGGTCAAACCCCTCCCCACTATTCCAATATTTAGTAACACCGCACTGTATGTCATTGCCCAACTCGTAGTCTTCGGTCAGGTCATTTTCCATAGCTTGCAACCCATTAACATCTAATATTATTGTAGCCATCTAATCGTACATATTCGTACCTACGGGAATAATTAGCCTGGTATCGTGGTACGCCTTCTTAATATATCCATTGACCCATTCAAGGCTTGAAGTTCCTACACTGTCCTCGTTAGTCGTATCAGGCACCATATCCTCATAAACTTTAAGCACCTGCCCTGCTGTTGGTCTTATGTGCACTGTCCCGTTGTCATCTATCCATATATAACCTGCAAAGGGGTTGTCCGCATCCTCCTCTGTCTCCAAGCCCAAGAGATAATTTATCGCATCTATCAAACTAGCCATGTATGCCATTAACATATCTATCTGGGCTTGCAGGGATGCTAATGTCGGCCCACGCACCCCACCGCCAGGGTCGGTCATAGCTGAACTTTCAGATAATGCGGGAGCCATAGTCCCTGCCAAGCCCCCCAACAGGATGCTCCCGCACCTGAAGTTCATCGTGAGCTTGCCAGGACTATACTCTGTATTTAGATAGCCTATATTCGCCACCCTACTTGTATCATTATCTCTGGAATCAATGCAGTTTACATAGTCATAGACTTCTGCCCCAAAGTTTATGGGAATGGACGCAGAACCTTTCTCTGCATCTAATTGATAATGAGATAGAATGGCATCAGCTATGTTCCCTGCCTGAGTATTGCCTGACAGGCGGAGATACCTATATTCCCTTTGGTCTAATGTATCATCCAATGCTACCAATGTAGCAGTAGCGGTATCCTCTGCGTACCCAGTATACCCATCATCGTGAGTTGGGTGAGAATCTACTTGAACGTAATAAGGTATGACCAACCGCTTCCTGTTGGACATGGAGAAGAAGGCGTGGTTGTCAGCCCCCAACTCATACTCGGAATCATAGGTTGAGCCTGACGTTGTGGGTACGAAGATGTGGATTTCCCCATCACTCCCAATTCTCATTACACAATCAGTGTAACCTAGGAGTCTCCTCATAGCCGAAAGGCGGCTTTCATTGCGTGCGATAGAGAAGCTGTCTTTTGGCTGAAATGTATTGATAAGGCTAGTTGCGAAGAAGCCCTCAGCCTCATCATCAAAGGTGATGGTAAAGGCATGGTAGTTAGTGTAAGGGGCTAGTGTGGCTTCTACGATTGCAGTAAGAATAGTTTTAACCGTATCGGTATTTGTGCTGTCAGGGGCGTAAATTGCACTAGCACCCTGAGTATCCAAAAGGTTGGGTGTACCCCCCAGTGCCAAACTACAGGCTAACCTGCCTTGCCATGACAAGAGTTGCTGACCTATGACCCACAACGGGGCTCTTGACGAGTATTCATCTCCCGCTGAGGTGGTTGCTCCATAGCTAATAACGCCCTTATACCCCTTGAAATCAATACTGGTTAGATTCCCGTTGGCATTATCAATTAGAACTTCGGCAGTTTGTTGGTAAGTTGCTTCGGGGTGCTTTATATTAAGAATGCGGTCTGTCCCAGAACTAGCATGATAAGTGCGTGTGGTCTCACCAGAGAGGGTAAGGACTATCTTGGCAAGAGCTTTAATTGAGGTGGATTTCTGCGCAGCCAAAAGAGTAGAACTGAGTGTTCTCATTACTTACTCCTTCGGCCATACTTTTTTCGTCTTAGTCTTAACTAATTTGGATAGCGTGTCTCTAACAATAGCTAGTTTATCATGCCCCGTCTTCGTAAGTTGCCTCGCTACATCAGCCCCACCAACATTTACATTTATAACATAGCTGAGTGATTTTGAGATTAAACACTGTGCTGATGCCAATGACACCACTACCCTCTCAAGCCGTCTATCTAAAGTAGAGCCAATAAAGGCTACAATAGCACCATCGGCAGGGGCACTTTCCAGTGCGGGTCTAAAAATTATTGTGCCTCCGCCACTAGATAGGGTGAGGTCTGAGTATATCCTGTAAGTTCCCCTAACTCCAGCAACGGTGAACTCCGTATCCTCTGCTATTACCTCAGTGCTACTACCAACAGCAGCAATGACAAAGGTGGTAGCCCCAGCCAGAACAGTTCCATTTACTGTTCCAGCAAGGTCAGCAAGTTGGGAAACCTTATGGCATTTAGCAAACCATATAGAAACATCCACATCAGATGTTCCGGTGGCACTATCTTCTATCTCGGAGTCATAATCAATAGTGGCAATATCCCCATCGATATAGATATTCCTGTATTCTCTGGGGTCTAGCTGGATGGGGAACTCTGCCCTGTAATTTTCTATATAGAGATAACTACCAGCATCTTCAAGGTTGAGTTGCCTAGTACTCACGCACCCCTTATTGAACATACGGTAACTCTCGCCACTCGCCATAATGTCCTTGCTAATACTCAATGTATCCGCATCATCAAAGGCAGTAACGATTGCCCATGCCTCATCAGTTGTATTGTAAATCACCTTATCAACGTCAGTGGAAAGGAACTGGCTATTAGTGCCATCCGTTAATTTCTTTGTAGCCCCCGCCGTGTCACTTCCAGTTCTGGACTCTAGGGCGAAGGTCATCTTCATTATATAGGGTTTATATTCAGAAACTTCCCTGATAGCATCCTCTAGCTGGATAGCAACAAAGGTATCCGTGTATAGGGTGCCATCATCCTGAAGTTCTTGTTGAATTTCATCAATTAAGGTTGCGAAAAATTTAGCCATTATTTATCCTCAAAACCATACCCGCACTCAGGGAGTGCCACTATGTCTAACGGGTGTTGCGGGAAGTCTCTGCACATCCGAGGTCTATTCCCATAGTTGCCACAACCTATCTTGCCATTCACCCTCATCCCAAAAGGACACCCCTCAGGATGTTGAACCGTATAATCCAAACCTTCATAAGCCCTAATCCTTTCTGGAGTAGGAGGCTCGCAGCATTTACCACACTGGTTGCACTCACCCCCTCTTATCATTTCGGTGCTAAGGCTTTACCTGTCGCCCGCCTCGCCATATCGTGACAGGCTGCTACCCTTCTCTTGTTATCCCACTCAGGGTGTTCATCAGCCAGTTGTGATATACACTTAGAGACTGCGTCCTGAATCGCATCAGGTGAAGCACCTTTCGATAATCTGTCGGCAGCCGTTGGCATATTATTCCTCTCTATAAACTATAGTAAAACTACCAGCCGCAGAAACATTTGCACTGGTTCTCATTGAAACTACTTCATCGGCTGCACCTACAGGGCTAGCACCATCAGGCCAACCTGCAAATGACTCACCTGTATTAAGGTCAGCATCAAGGTATGAGGCATCAATGGCATTGGTCACAGTGGAGGTTATATTTGCCCCAGTATGGAAGTATGTTTCAAACAAAGCCCCCGTAGTGCTTGAGCTTGAACACTTAACTGAAAGAACCCTAATCTTCCTTCCTGTCGCTGGTGTTACCAGCGTAACCTTTGTGGTAGAATCGGAGACTGTTGCCTTATAATATGTTTTAACCTCTGTCCCTACTACGGTGTAACTGTCTGGAGGTTCTAGAAGTATATCCTCTTCATTTACAGAAATCTTGGCTATGTGAGCAGCTGTCAAGTGACCCGTAGAGTAATAACCATACTCAATGGTTATTTTGCTGATGACATAAGTTTTAAATACAGCATCTTCCTGATATTGAGTTAGTGTGTATAAACTCGTCCCATTATCACCTGTTAATCCTGTAGTGGAGGGGATATTATTGCCATAGTAAAATAGCCCAGTTGTTGCTGGCACTAAGTCAAACTTGTGCCATCCCCCAGTCACCCCCAAGTCATCATGGGTATGGCTGAGTGTGATGTCCGCCCTATTATCAATGTCGCCTGGGTCATAGACATGGATAGCTACATTGGGGGCAACCAACTCAGTCCCACCCATGCGGTACACATACCTGATTGACTTCAGGGCATCTAAGCGCATACCGTTTACAGCAAATTCTACCGCCCCATAATCATCATCAGTCTGTGTTCCCGCAGCAAGTTTGGCTGTCCACTCGCCATATCTAGTCCATTCCTTAACCCAAGTAGCAAGACCGTTAGACTCAGTGCCATTGTTTTTAAGCCATTGTAAGGTGGGGTTGCCAAACATTCCCCTCTTAATTACCCTTGTTGGTACACTCATAGTGCACCTCCTCGTTTTTATTCTTGTGGCTCAGAAGCCCCGAAGGAGATTACTCTCCTCCACACACGAATAAGTCAAGTTATGTGGGCATGAGCGTGGTCTCGAATTTTTTTCATCTCCCACCTGATTTCCCCAGTAGGGAATAACTCTTTAATCGCCCTCACATCATCTACTGAGAATATGGGCTTATGCTCCCTTGATATAATCATAGGAACATCACAATGATTACAGGTTGTTATGATAAACCCGTCATTTATCTCGCAAAGTTCACACGGCATATCTAACCAGCCTACCCTCCAAATATCGGAGCAGTTTATCAGCTTGCTTAACAAATACCATGAAATAAACATCCCCATGCTTGCCGTTGTAGAAATGACTCCGTATACCGTATTGCGACAAAAACCCAGCAATTTTCTTGCAAACTAATCTCTCCCGTTGTTTTGAAACATGGATGGTAAGCTGGGGTCTAACGTACCCCTTGTTAATTGCCCAACATCCCTCACCATCAATGAAGCCAGCTATATAATCCCAATTCATTTTCCGCTTTCCTGACTTAAACCTTGCAATGTCAGGCTGACTGTTTAGGAATATATTGCAAACCCCACGCTTGTTCGTATATTCCCTAATATTAAAATCGGGATTAAGTATACCCCTTATTTTATCAAGCACCGCAACATTAGCATTTGAAAGGCACATCCTTGGTGAATGGTAAACCTTTTCAGATGTTCCATTGGTCCGCTTATTCACCCACTCGCACCCCTCTGAATCATTTATGCCATAAATCCATTGGTTCATAGCAACTCACACATATTCTCACGCAACGGGTCGGGGGGTTTTATCCCCCCTTCCCGCAAAGAGGGTATCCGCCCAATTAAGGGCGGTTACACAACTTCTATAAACTTTTCAGTTCTGTCCATGTCATTCGCCGAAAAAGGTATGGGCTTGTCATCAATCTTGGTGGGAAGTTTAACCTTCTCAAAATCAACCGCAATCTCTTTGGACATCAACTCGTTGGCATCTACAACATACTTCGGCCAACTCTTTGACATCTCTCGTCCCTTTGGGTCATTGGGTGGAATAAGCTCTAGTTGCCCACTACCCTTCAGCCCTTCCTGTCCATACTTCCGTACTAAGCCATTGCGAATATCTTCAATGACCTCTTGGAATGGGGATAGTGTCTGTCTGAGTTGGCGTAACTTGATACTAACATGAACATCAAACCCCAGTTCCCCCAGTTTTAGAAGCACGGGCATAGCCACAAAGACATCACCATTGATAAGCTTTGTGCCCTTAACCTCTTCGACCTTTTTCTCTTCTGTCATATACCCTCCTTTCTCTTTTTACTGGCTGATTAAGGCTCAACCAGCAAAGCCTTTGAAGTTTAAGATAGTGCGTAAACTGGAATAGCCCGTTGTGTACCACCCCAATTAACTAGGATTCTACCAATCTGCGAACCAATGGAATTGGTTGTGTTAAAGCAACCGTTGAGACTTGGGGCATTGATGAAGTTAGTGATGTTAGCCATGCCATCACCTAAGCAAGTTATTGCAGCAGTGATATTTCCCGTAGACGAGGCTGCAAAAGTAACACCACTGGTTATCGTAGTCCCGTTCTGTGACTCCAAGCGTAGACCTTCGTTTATCGTTGCGGAAGTATTGGTTGAAACAAGTATACCGATGGAAGTGGCTGAGGGCATGGAGGCACCAGTCATGGCTACGATTAAGCCCCTCATATATCCCGTAACTGTTCCAGATGGACAATTTAACACTAACCCCGCCACAGCAGCCTCTCCACCTATCGCCGAATCAGTTATGTCTATTTCCCCTTGGTATGCGTAAGCATCCTTAACATCTTTACCAACAACAACATTAAAGTCAGCACATTTCAGTCTCAGGTTAGTCATATCAGTGGTATCGTGAGTGATAAGGGAGTGCATTACATTCATCTGACTTGAGGCGGTTGGCCCAGTGCTTACAGCCAAACAGTTAAGATTTGTCTGTATCAGGTTTAGGTTCTGGTTAGTAGAATTGGCAAATGTAACGTCAAGTTCGTTAGCGGCACCCTTCCAGCCCATCGCAAGGACATAGTTCGTGTAAGTTTGGTCTGGAACGAAAGTCGCATTAGACCTGAACCCCGTTATGCTATCTGAGGTAACCAAAGCATTGTAGGTTACAGCACCAGTAACAGTCAAAGCACCAGCTATAATTGCCTTGTCGGCACTTTCATCCCATAGCCAGTATTTACCCGTTGTTGCGCCATAGAATTTGACATCGTGACCGACATCATCTTTGCCGACAGTGAAGGGCGCATATTTGGTTGTCGGCCATTTTTCGTAAACAGTCATAGTAAACTCCTTAGTCTAGCGAGGGGATTTCTCCCCCCGATATGACTTTCTTTTATTTAGGGTGCGTCAAAGCCTATGAACGCTGAGAGTATCCCCGCAGACGAAGTTCCGCCAACGATGACAAATTGTATTCCAAGGTATCGCTCTTCCGTATTAAGAGTACTCCCGATTGGAATAACGATTGCCGCCATGTCTTCTGTTAAACTCCCAACTGCAATCGCAGCAGTCTTAGCCTGAACAGTTGGTGTGTCAGCCAGAGTTGCCACTGAGTCAGTAATCACCTCAAAGGAAATTGACGTGTTCCCAACAAAACTTTCCGAAACGGTGATTACCACATACAACTGCTTCCCCTTGGCAATGTTCTTGGCTGCACCCAAGTCTACACTGTTCTCAGAAAGCACCGTGCCAGCGGTTTCGGACTGACCAAGGTCTTGCGAGGTGCAGATTTGTAAATTAGCATCTACGTACATTTATTTTCTCCTCCTATTATTCGTTCCCTTATGCCAACGCAGCTTCGGTATTTACAATGTTGTCGCAAACATGAATCGGGGCATCAAGGAAACTCACTATTGGTTTGCCCCCTGGCATATCTAGTGTCAGGTTGACATTGGCTTTGTTCTGAGCCTGCTTGTGTAGGAACTTGGCGATTGACTTGTTGCAATAGAAGAAGGTCTTTGCCATATTCCCCAAGTCAGCAGTCGGCCTTGCATAGTAAGCGTCAGTCATCTTATCCATCAGGTCAGTACCAGTAGAAGCATCACCCGACAGGTCGGAGTAGTCTATGTTGCAAATCCGTATTACATACCGATAATCCCTCAAGACTAACCCAAGTTTCCACTGGAATTTAGTGACCCACGCTTCATACAAGAGGTTGTTTGAGTCTCTGACCAGTTGCTTACCCAAATCATTAGCCTGCAAACCAGCCATACTCCCCTTCGGGAACATCAAACTACAGGTCTGCGGTCCCCAAGTGATAAGCCAGATAGATGTATTGCTCCCAGTGGCACTTCCCCCATTGATTATCTGGGTGGATGATGCGCCCTTTGGAGTTTCAAGGTCATCGTATCGTGGGGCAAGTCCGTGCATCTTTTCTGGAGTCTCATTCTGGTCTCCATAGAATAATGCGGTTGCGATGGTATCGTTGAAGCCTGTGATAAAGGCGTTGTCCTCTGAAGCCCTGAAAGCCGCCTCATTCCCGTTCAGTGAAGCTAAGTCCACGTCCAGTTGTGAGTATGATTCTAGTATGCCACACAGGTCAGTGATTTGCTCTGTGGTGCTTTTCTCGGCCGCAACACCTTTGTTGAGCAACCTCCACGTTCCCGTGGGGTCGCTTGACCTTTGCGTAGTCCGATGCCCAGTTGGAAGATTACCCTCCATTATACTGGCATCACCTATAATCGGGTTTGAAGCAGCCAATACTTCAATTATCTCATCTACTCCCCCACCCGGCTTTTCTCTCTTAGCCCAGTCAAGTAGGGTTAAATAAGTTGCCGTTAAGGCACTAGTTGTCATTTATTTTGTCCTCCTTATTCGAACATTTTATCGTATCTCTTTTTAAGTTTATCTTCGGCACTTAAATCGCCGCCCCCAACCGAATCGTTAGAATCAGGGTTTAATTGCGCACTATCGCCCTTCTTGGGTAAGGACTTAGCCAATTCCTCCATCTGCTCAACAGAACCATCCGTGAACTTTAAGAGTTGCTCATAAGCCACATTATACTTGATAGCTACCTCAAGTGCATTGCGTTCCCTCTTGTTTGTCGCTACCTCATCAAGTTGTGGCTTTAGGTTAGACTCCCTTTCGTCCAGTTCTTGTGTCCGCTTTGCGAGGTCAGACTTAACCTTATCCTGCTTCTGCCTATCCTTAATTCTGGCTATCGCATCAGGCTTATCCTTGTTAATCTCTAGTTCCTCTTCATCCCTCTGTGACTGCCATGTTTTCTGGGCTTCTACAGCCTTCTCGCTGACATTCTTGGCATTTTCTAAGAGTTTCTCTGCCGTTGCTTTCGTGTCAGTAATTGACTTGGCATCTCTACCAGCCGCAGACAGTGCATCATCTACTGCCTTCTTCTGCGATTCCTTCGAGTAATCTGGGGCTTCTTTTGAAGTTTCCTTCGTATCGCTAGAAGTGTCCCCATCTTGGGAAGTGTCCTTGCGTTCCTCAGTTCCGTCCATAATGTTAAAGTTCTCCTCCTAATTTTTATAACAAAAAAACCAGCCCAAACCTTTCGGTTCAAACTGGCTCTGTTGTTCAGTAAACCAGAACTATATTCTGTTAAAGTTTAATACTCTCTTTTACCTTCTCAATGCGAATTGGTTGACCTTCCTGCAAGAATACGACAACCTCGCCATATTTAATCTTCCGCAGTTCCTCTATTAACTTCTTTTCTTTATCACTCATATTCATTATACCATACTATTCCCTTAGCTCCGCTACCCGCTTCTCAATATCTGCGATTTCCTTGGCTAATTCCTCCCACGCCGATACATCTGTCTCAACGCTGCCCCTGTCCCCTGCTGGTTTATATCCCTTGGCATTAACTAACCAAGCATCTAAGTCGTGGTTCTGTGCCCTGTAATCCAATCTCATTTGACCAAGCGGTAAATCCAAATATATCTGGTAGAGGTCGTAAACTTTCCTTGTGGGAACTTTACGGAAGTCTCGGCGTTCCTTGAATGTACCTTCACTTATCATGGCATCGTAGAACTCTATGTTCTCCATCAGGAACCAGTCGTCTTCATAACCGCTTCGGGGGTTCTCATACCAATCAACATAGGTATCAATTTGATTTTCGGGGAAGTATATCTTATAAGCCTCCATCCTGCGTTCATCTTCAGGGGTCTTATCTTCCTTCTCCAGCAATATATCGTATTGTTCGGATGGCGCCCTGTCTGGTATCTCAAGTTCCTTTATCTTGTGCATTGCTTGTGCAAAGTCGGGATGCTCAATTAAGTAGCGTTCCTGCCTGTAACCAGCAACTGATAAATTATGATAAGCCACATAGTTATCTATCTGGGTTTCCGCAAAGCCTTCGGTGTGAGCCTCTATCCGCCGAGCAGTATCATTGTATTCTGGCGTATCTTCTCCCAAACCCCTGAGCCTGGCTTTAAGCCGCAAAAGCCCAACATCCTCATCTGCCACTTCATCCCAACCGAGGGTATCTTCACTCTGCCCGAATGCAGATAATCCCGAATGCTCAAACCTAAACAATCTTGCCTCTGCACTATTAGCACCAAACTCATCTATTATCTTACCGTAACTAACATAGTCCTCAATCAATGCTGGTTCGGCACCAAGTTTATACATCTGAACCCGCCTGCGGTCATCATTGAATTGGGGGTGAAGTTCAAGAAATCTCTCCTTGTCCTCCCTTTTCTCGATTGCCTCATATTCAACGGTTAAATCCTTATTCTTAACCCTAATGCGGAGTGAATCCATACTCTCGTCAGATAAATCACTTTTCCAGATATTCTGCTCAAGCCCCCACTCAAGATAGTCGGGATGCTCCAACTTAAATAGCCTGGCCTCAACACTACTGCCACTAGTTTCCGCAACTATCTTATTAAGCTCAAAATAATCCCCAACTAAACTTCTCGGAGGTAGCCCTAATCCTAGCTGTTCTATCGGTATGCCCAACTCTCTCGCCCATTGGGTTGCCAAGTCATAGGCTGCCATTGATTGTAACTTGCCCCCATATCCCCATAGGGCTAATCGGGCATCATCTTCCGAATTGTTCACCCTGAACTCAGCCCGCCAATCTTTCTTTAATTCTGGGTGCTGTTCTAAAAAGGCTTCTTTATCTTCGGTAACTTGATATTGCTTCCACAAAGCAAGATATTCGGCAGGAATATTGCCCTCTTTCTCATCATCCTCGTCCATTTCAAAAATAGGTTTATATGGCAACTGCCAATATTCCCTGCTCAGTGCATCTTTGTCATCTGCCAACCTGATTAAGGTGGGGTCTAACCCCTCCAGTTGTTTCTTATCAGCATACATCTGCCTGATTCTTAAATACGTATCTTCCCCATACTTCTCTATATATCCATCAATCGCTCTATCTTTAGCATCCCAGTCTATATCACCCTTCTCATCAAGGTAATCTGCAAAGACAATATTTATATATTCCTGAAGGGCAAGGTCATCCAAGAAGCCATACTTTTCACCCTTTGCCTCTTTATTATCAAAGTAAGCATAGATTTCCTCGTAAGTGGGTTCTTTCCCGATAACATCAAGAGCAACCCCATAATTCTGCCCAACATCGCTCCACATTTCCCTTAATTCTCTGGTATCTAAATCACCAACTGTAAGCCTTTCAATTAAATTATCACCCCTACCATAATAGGTGTCCTTCTCCTCATCCACCCTTCCCTTCCATTGTGCCCAATTTTCAGAATCCCTAACCGCACTATCGGATTGTGCAACCCCATAAATCTCTGTTAATTCTGGGTAGCGAGTGAGAAGGTTTGTCCTTTGAATATCGGTTAGTTGCTTCCATGTGAGCTTGCCGTCTCGCCACGCCTCTAGTTGTAACTCATCCAATTCTTCTATCGGTATGTGTTGTATTAGTTCATTTGCTTTATCGTAAAATTTAACCCACTGGCTTTCAGGAAAGGTTCTCATCCCGAATATTTCAGCAGGGATTAATGCCGCTCTTGCCGCATCTTCTGGCGCCTCATTGTCCCTAGCCATACCAGGTATCATCCAGTTTATCCCTTGCTCCATCCAGATAGGCTCAAATCTGGTAGCAATATATTTAGCATAATCAGACGGTGTTTCTATCGGATACCCCAAGAAATCCTTCCCACTTGCCAGTGCAAAACCAGTTCCCAATAAGGGGGAACTTCGAGTATACCACCAATAAACAAATGGATTATCCTGCTTATTAAGGGTGCCATGCTTCATTATACGAACTAAATCTATCCTTTCTCTATCGCCAACCTCATCTACTGTAGCCATAATATTCCCAGTGAGCCTTAAAAGCCCATACCAGAACCCACCGAAACCCATATTGTAATTACCAACTTTAACGGTCATAAACCTGCCAGCTGGCTTCCATTCAACCTCATGGGTTATGGGGTCTTCCACAACGCCAAACCCTTCTCTCACGGCATTCCACGCCTCTTCATTTGATTTACCTTCCAGTGTGGCGATAGCATACCGAACCCCAGAATACATCCCCGCACCAGCCATTACCATCCCACCCAAGGCCTTCCTAACCTCAGCCCCTGTAAAGCCACCCCTGAATATATCAGCCAAGACGGTTAAACAAGCCCTAGTATAGTTTGGGGCAAACCATGCAAAGGTCTGCTCTAGTTGCCTGACACTTAATGGAACACCCACAACCGCTGAATCACTAATACCCGTTATCCTGTCAAGAAATCTGGCTAGTTCAAATTCGCTTCCCTGCCTAGTTGCTTTGGGCAATAGTATCTTCCAAAACCTATCCCGCACCAACTCACCAGCACCAAAGAAAGCAGTCTCCGCCCTCTCGTAAGGCTTTAAGGGTACTTTGGCGGCAGTTCTTTGAAACGCTCCCGCTAAACCCTTTGTCTCCCATAATACTTGAAAATAATCAACTGCCCTGGCACTGCCCCCGAATCTAACCCTCTCCATAGCAGACGGCAATTCCTTTTTAATTGCCTTGGCAAGAACCTCTGCCTTGAAGAAAGCGGCAGTGGATTCCACGAATGTTTTATACCAAGCCCCCAACAGCCTCACCCCAACCTTGGGGTCTACCAATAAATAAGAGTGAGCCAACCCCCATGACGGCAAACCCTGAATTGCCGGCTGTGAGAAGTCAAGGGCAGCCTTGGTGATTCTTAAAATCCCAGCCGCATCACTAGCGACTTGCAATCCTGGTATTCCCGCCTGATAACCAAAGAACTTGTTAAAAGCGTCTATAAACACTTGGTCATATATCTTCCCCCCAGCAAAGGGTTGCATCACATAACCCTCTTTAATTCCAGGTTGCCTTAACTGCTCCATCCTGAAAGCCCGTTCAGTCTTAGCCTCCCAGAACGGTGCTTTGCGGGCTTCAGTTAATGCTTTGACCTCATCCCTGATTTCCCTCATCGCAATCTTGCGGTCTACAGGAGACATATCAAGTGCTTCCCTGAATCTCTTACCCAACTCAGGGAACTTCCGCTCAAGCATAGCTAGTGTAGACGGGTGGGTTTGCTCACCACGCAAAGCCCTGTTTAATACACCTGTAAATTGCTTTGAGGCAGTTAATTCCTCGGTTCTTAATACAACCTTCTCGGCTAACTCCCTGCCCGCCTTACCCGTTATCTCCTCAAATAGTTCAGGGAACTGGATTAGCCTTTCAGAGGGCTTTATGCCGAACTCCTTGCCTATTGTCTCAAATTCCTTAGTTAAATATTTAACAAACCGCTCATCGGCTATCTTCTTGAAAGCCTCTTGAACATAGGTCTTCATTAAAATCTCTGGGTTAGCTGAATAGTGCGCCCCATATTCAGGATGCTGCAAGAACCACTCTATTCCCTCTGCCATTGTTTTAAACTTGCGGTGCTTCTCGTATGACACCCTGGCACCAATCGCCCTTCCAATCCCCTTACGTCTGGCGCCTTCCACCTCAACTACCCTGTGAATCCAGTCCTCAATTAAATGTTCTGGGGGAACCCCCTCTGCTTTAAGTAAATTAAGCACCTGCGTATTTATCTCACGAACACCTAGCACATACTCTAATTGTTGCGATGTCATATTATACATTTCGGGCTTGGTAAAAACGTGCTCTAATGTACCTGCTAGTTTCCGCTGTGCAGCAAATTCGGGTAAGAGGCGGTTAGCCATCATGGATGAATAGGCATTTTTGTCAAACCCCATCATTCTAATGGGATTTATAGATATTGCCCTCAACTCCTGAACCTTAATATTGCTGGCATTAACCCCCATCCTTCGAATCTCGCCCTGTGCCACAGCCCCCTTGCCAACTATGTCCTCAACAGCCATTGATTCCTTCTTGATTAAAACCCGCCACCCCAATGACTTCTCAATCACAGCCTTAACTGGGGGAGCTTTGGACGCAGCCTGCAACGCGCTTCTCTGCCAGTTGCCGACTAATGCACCATTGATAATATCATCAGTTATTGGGATTTCAAGTAGAAGGTTATCTGCTTGCTTGATTAGTTTATCGGCTATCGGCTTGGCAATTCTTCCGCCAACAGCAGTAACACCCTTAACCCCTAGTTGTATTGGTTTAACTATGGGATAAGTTATGCCCCTCTCAATAGCCTGCACCCCCACGGCTGTCTTCTGAAGTATCGTTCCAAGAAGAGGAACTTTGGTAGTGAACCTTGCCGCTAACCCAAAGACACCCCCAATGGGGATTAAATAGGCGGGGTTAAGCCACTCGGATATTTGCAATGGTAACTTGGCTATTCCCGCTTCTTGCACATAATCGTGCCAAATATCCGATACCTCCTCGGAAACCAGTGCTCCTGCCCAGCCATAATTATCCCTATTTTCCTCTAATTCCCGTATGGCTATATAGTCAAACTCAGTTCCCGCGCCTATTGCGATTTGGAATCTACTTCTAGCTTCAAGAATAGCTGCCTCCCACGGCCTGCCTACATATTTTTCAAGATAACCTCCCGCAACACCAAGCCCGCCAAGTGCCACATCTGCAACATTACCCCAACTAAAGTCGCCTTCAGTAAACTTCCCCCATGCAACCTCAAGGTTAGCCTCGGCAATCTCAGTCACAGTAGGCACCTCTAAGGGGGCAAAGAACGCTTCAACATCTTCTTCGGGAACACCTAACTGCTGTAATATAGTCTCAGTTTCAGTAGTCCTGCCTATCTCTTGAAGTCGGTCAATGAAATCCTCTTGAGATTGGGATGCCCTGTCAACCTCCTGCACAGACATTCCCTCAACCACTTCCATTGACTCGAACATCTCGGTGACATCTACATCAGGGAAAACATCAACAAGGGCTTGTTCAATATCGATTGGTTCTACTGCTGGCACTTCGGGAGCGGCAAACTCTCTCTCTAATTCCATGGCGGTAAAGAACTTGCCCTCTGGAGACTTGAAGAACTCGTTATCTCCAAATATCTCCCACCCACCAGGTTCAATCTGGCTAACCTCTCTCCCGAATTGGGTTTCCTTTACATGAAGTTGCCACCCAGCCTCAAGTTCAACCCCCAACCCCCTTGCTTGTTCTGGTGTTAGAAACTCATCCCCTTTGGGAGGGGGTGGTTCAACAATGGGTTCTTTAAGGGGTGGAGTAATCGGCCTCTTGGGTCTCTCTATCGGGAAGCGTTGAATAACCATTATATTTTCGGCAACTTGGGTGTAGCGAGTTTCCTAGTTCTAATCCTTTCGAGTAATGACTGCATCACATCTGGTTGCCCTGTAGGTTTAGCCCTTGATATTATCTGCCGCATTCTTTCCTGATGTTTTCCATAAGTAAATTTCTCTGCCATTATTTCCTCTACTTATTATACTTCTTGCGATTAGTGGCTCTTGAAGTTACCCGTAGATTATCCTTCTTGTTACTACCACCCTTAGATAGCGGGGATTTGTGGTCAACTTCCCTGCCATCGCCTTTCTTCAACCCCACATCAGCCCTGGCCTTGTTCCTCTCGGCTCTCTTTTTTATTTCAGTCGGTTTTCCGTGAAACGTTTTATATTCCTTTTTATAATCTCTCATTATTCTCCTTCAGGTGTTTGCTGTAAGTCAGCAGCTTTCTTGGCTGAACTCATCTCCCCACCTATCCCAACTGGCCCACCAAATAGGTTCGGCATTTGCTGTGGCTTCGCCACCTCTGCCTTGGTTGGCTCCACCTCACCCCTTAATAGTGCATCAAGAGCAACCCCCATCTCCTCTGATAGCAACTCAGCCTGATAGTCCATATCATTGTCAAGTAAAGCTCTTATCTGCTTATCTAATCTCAGAATAGGGCTTGTTCCCTGAGCCTCTTCAATAGTCATCTGTTGCTCTTCCCCCTTCGGGTCTTCCAATTGTAGCATATGTTCCATCTTATATTTCTTGGAGACAAATATTGCGGCGTTTGCAACAGACTGCCTCGCCATATCTATCTTGGGTGATTTCACGAAATACTTGTATGATGTGTCGTACTCACCCTCTAAATCACTAGCCTTAAATGTCCTCTTGTGTCCAGGCGTTCCAATCTCCACACTCCCACCAATCTGAACAACCTGCCTAGTGAACATATCGCCCAGTTGCTCTTTCAAACCAGCCTTGGCTTTTAGTCTGGGCAGGAATACTTGGTCTCTCCCCTCGCCTATCTCAATCAAGGCTACGGCACTTAACTGGAACTGAAGTGTGCCCAAGTCAATACTGGATAGACTCCCCTCTTGTATATCCCTGTCTATCATGTTGTAGGCGAGTTGTGCCGACCTTTGAGCATCACCGAAGTCTATTGGTTGAATATCCTCATCAGGTTCCATCGTGGTTACTGTCGACATCCCAGTAATAGCTTCGTGTGAAGATGGCTCACCAGCGCCCTTCTTCTTCTGCTTCATCGGTCTCTTAATCGTTTTGAGGTTTAACGTCTGCATGATACTGGCCAACCTATTCAGTTCTGGTATTGCATTCCTGATTAAGAAAAAGATGTCCTCACCATCATATTTAAGGCGGTCATCATCCATCAACGCAGAACCATAACCAAGCGGTACAATCTCCACACAAACTGGGGTAAATCCATACGTGTGTTCTTGCTCAAATATCTTCTTCCCGTTAATCCAAACCTCGTTACCCTCAGTGTGCCAAATGTCTCGTACCATATTGTTAAGGCTAGTAAGTGTAACCCTATACCTGGTGATTGCGTCTGCATACTCAGCTTCTATCACATCCTTTGACCTCTTGGTTTTATAAGCTCCCCAAGCCAAGCCGTCCTCGCCTAACTCATAGGTAACATATCTTGTGTCCCACTGGGTAATGTCAGGAACCAGAACACCATCAACCATTCTGAAAAGACACCGTGCCGCACTCCTGCCCCTAGCACAATTCTGGATGTCAATAAAATCATCTAACCTAGACTTGTTCTGCTTTACCAACCTATAATCGGCACCAGCAAACCCCGCACTCCTGAAATCCTCAACCTCGTGTGTCTTAAAATTCTTATCATTACTTGTAATGATAACCTGTTCCGATGTATTCCCCAGAGCCGATGTAATATTAGCGAAGAACACAGCGGGTCGGCTTAATGTGACATTGACAATATCGGGGATTTTCTTATTTTTCGTATCCGTCATTACATATTTCTTGAGGTAGAGCAAGTCCCTGCTTTCGTCCATACGAGTGAATAACTGCCGAAACTCTGTCTCTTTATCCTTTACCTTAGTTAAATAATCATCAGCCATAATATCTCCTTAAAAACTGTAGCTAGGCTTGCTGGACTTCATCTTATTGCCCCCGGGTCTCTGTGTGGGAAAGCCGAACCTCTCCGTAATCCCATATATTGCATATCTCATCGCATCCATCAAATGGTCATTAAATTTAATCGGCTCACTTAATACGTTCCCGTCTTTATCTTCCTTCCACTGATACGATTGAATCTCTTTAATTAAATTAACACTGGATTCAGGAATGTATAGAGTGCTACGTTGACACACATCTATTCCGTCTTTCACTCCCTTATGGGCTTCATAGCAATTAAATCCAGACCTGAATATCTCCTCTACCATCTGCTTGGCGGAAGGGTCGGCATAAATATCCCCCTTATCTTCGTGAGTGAAGTGCTCAATAATGTCACTATTGGTTAGTTGGGTTTTGTATAGCCTCTCCTCTAAATAGAACTTATCCTCCAATCTATAGACCCTAACTATCGCCGATGGATTGACGAGCCCGAAGTCCAGCCCGTATGCCCACTGACCCCCTGCGATTTCTGGTAATTGCGGGATGACTTTATAATTGGTGTAAATTCTTCTTTGTAACAGACCCCACTCACCCAGAGCATATATCTTGTAGAAGTTGGCATCCTGATTGATTAGGTCGGTGATGGTTTTTATGTAATCGGGGTTCAGAAAGTCGTTGTCCTTAAATGTAGAGTGAATAACCTCAACGCCCGATTGCTGGATTAGCTTGGTTGGTATCCACCCGTGAGCATCTATGGGGTTTAAGGTAAGGAACATCTGATTCATTTCACCATTAGTGGGGTGTCTTAACCTTAACTTCATAATAGTGTAATCCTCAAAGGTGAACTCGTTGGCTTCCTCCATCCAGATATATGAGAAATTAGCACTCTTTATCTTCTCAGGGTCATCAAGCGAGAAGAACTGGATTTGATTTGAGTCGTGCTTATAAATGGATGAGGTCTTATTAAAATTATCATCACGGTATATGCCCCATTCCTTCAATATCGAAAGAACCAAGTCCATAGCTGTCATTCGCAAAGCAGGAAACGTCTTTCTGCAAATCCCAATCCGCTTATTCTTCTCGTTTAGTAACTTATATACAAGTAATTGAGCAATAGAATAAGACTTGGAACTCCCCGCTCCACCCACATGAACTATAGTCTTAGCCTTACTCCCCTGCGTCTTCTCAAATAAAGGTGTATAATATGCTTCCTTGGTTTCTATCAATTCTGCACCTTCATGCATACCATCCCCCCACACCTATAACATATCAAGCAAGTTTTTCTACCTTCATGGGGATGCGAGAACACAACTAACTGAGTCATCACGAACTTCTTGCACCTTTCGCAGTAATGACTTAATGTCTGGTCTACTTTAGAGATTTCCATAATTGCTTCCCCGCATATTCCGTATAGGCTGGGGGGATTGCCTCTGCCAACATCCGCTTGTTTATGTGCCAATCTATACCCATCGCTTCCCCCCACTTTTCTAGGTTGTATTCTTGTAGGTATACATAATCCCAACCATTTTGAGTAATACAATAATATTTGCCGTCCCCAATCTTCCCATTGTGCTTGGTATGAGGAATACCCAACGCCTCAAAGCCGTTTATTTCAAATTTCCGATGGCGGAAAACCCCCAAACCAAACATTGTACCACATAATAATAAATCTTTCCTAATGGGTGCTCTGGGGATATTCTCTATGATATACGGCTTAGTTGTTTCCAATAATAATGTTCTTGTCTGCGGTATAAGGTTTATCGCCTTTCCTTTTCCTTGTGATATGTTCATACTATATGCCGTAGAGAATAACTGGCAGGGTGGACTGGCATGGTAGGCATCATAGCCTTCTAGGGGGAACTCCAATGCATCTGCCTGATAAAACTTAAACGGATAATGCGGCTGAGGCTTAATATCCACACCTTCTACATCAAACCCTGCGCGATGATAGCCCATACTCGCACCACCAGCACCGCAGAATAAGTCTAATAATCTAGGTTTTCCCATAATCTATTAACCCGCACAGCCCTCCATGTTTAGTTGACTTGCTGAGAGCAAGGACTTGCACCTTACAGGTTCTGAGCTATAAATCGTAACTTATAACAATCCCAGCATCAACTTCGCAGGTTAGTTTCCCGTCCTAAGACGCATCCCTTTTATTTACTTACTTTAGCCACTTTGAGATTAGTTTATCGCCTTGCCGGAGAATCGGTTTCATTGCGAAATGCCATACGATAAGCCCCATCAAAGTGCCAATTACCCCACAAATTACACCCAACGGGAAGTCACTCATTATCACTCCTTAATATGTGTTGGGGCCTAGGGATTTGCACCCTAGATGCATGACCTTTTCCTTGAATCCCCTATCGATAAGCCTTACAGGTTTACAACTTATCGGGAAACTGGTGAGGTAAACCCCCCTGCGGTGTCACACTATCCATACTAGCGTCTACCTATTCCGCCATCCCCAACACTCTATTTACAACATTTACATCCGCAATCACACGGACACTTACATTTACAGTCTTTGCACATTTTATCCTCCTGTATATCCCTCGGCAACTTCTAAAAACCGTCTCATTAACTCATCAAGGTCGTAGTATTCCCCATCTTCCCCGTAAAGACAGAACCCATTGTGGCTACCATCATTCGGCTTAATGCCCAACCTCCCTATCAATGCGTTGCTGATTATCCAACTGGGTTTCAGTGAAAACGTATCTTTTGTAACCATAGTGGCTTCGGCCGTCACTTCCACATTAACCTCCATGCTTCTTAACCCCTTTTACTTAATACTACCACAACTGATTAATATTGTCAATTTATTTGAGTAAGGACTGCCAGCACTCTGAGCAATTCCGCTTTAATGCTGGTGGGGAAACCACTTGCCCGTAATGCAACTCATCTCCATCGCACCTTCCACCACCCCAATTAACAACCCTCCTTAACTGAGCTTTGGCACCCCTAAGATATGCCCTAATCTCCATCCTTTCATATCCCGTGTAATCCTCATCACTTATCCTTGCCATACTACCCCTCCTTTACATAATACTATTCAAAGGTAAGAATTTTAATTGTACGGTTCAAAACCCTACTGGCGAAAACCACTTGTGGAAACCCTTGTTGTCACAATTCCCCCTACCACACGTTTCCCCACACAGGGGGCATATTTCTTCATATAAAGCCCTCAGCTCTGCCCGCCTCTCTCTCGCCCCTTCTAATATAGCATCTGTGCGAGCATCTTCCATCTTTGCCCGGATTTCCTCATAACTTGACATCTTTACCCTCCTTTACTATAGTGTATGACTTTTTATTTGCCTTGTCAAGCTCTTAACATAATTAAACTGAAAACGAACAATTTTACTTTTATGGTTTTCCATACATCCCCTACCATATACCGTTTGAGGTCTACCCCCCCCTATCTACCTATATATGTTTATGTATGCCCTATTGCTTACTACAGTGCCCTACACACCAAGTGTAGAGATTAACCAGGACAGCAATCATGTAACTCTACTATCATAGCTGTAACTGTGCCTTCACGCTCTCCATTGTGGGGCCGAATACCCCGTACCTCACCATTGATAACAGATTGACCTTGCCATCCAAGCCGTGTATGTCTTTGTCCAGTGCTCTGCATATTAACAGGAGCTTACCGGCTTGCCTGGCATCTACCTCTATGTTGGACCTTGTTAGACCCACTGTTTTGTTAGACCCGTCCAGGCTCAAGGCTTTGTTAGACCCATCATTCGTTGTTAGACCCCTCTTGCGCCTCATGTATGCCTTCCGGTAATCCTTCTTGGTCTCTCCTCTAATCATCGTCTCTCTCCCTCGCTGGCTTGAGTATGATTGTGACCGGGATGTCTGTCCCCTCTATCTTGTCTGCTACCTTGCCTTCACCCCTGTCTGCAAACTCTTTGAATGCTTGGACATTCCCTTTCTTAGCTTCACCTGCCAGCTTTAAGACTATCTCTCTTAATAGTTCGGGGTTACTCTTGATTAGGTCCCTTATAGCTTCAGATATGTATTTGATGTCTGGCTTTCTACCTGCGGGATTACCTGACTGGCCAGGCTTGTATGGCTCTAAGCCCCTTAGCCTTTCGGGTGGATACTTGTTTACTTTGCTCTCACTATGCGCAGCATTGTCCTCCTCAGTTATGTCAGTGGTCAGTGTTTTAGCGTGCTCTTTAATCATATCCTCGAACAGTTTATCGTCATGTATTGTATCCATACTTTATTATAACATACCCTTCTGTCCCGCACAAGCTATCAGGTCATACGGTTGTTAATAATCTAACGCCTCACGTAAACACGAAGACTCTGGTTACAATTCCTTTTTAAGATATATTCTAATAAGGTATATAAGCTCTTACTTTTAGGGGCTACTCTTATTATAACACAAAAGAACTATACTGTCAACAAAGTATTTTATCGGGAACTTACATAAACAGGTGTTTTTACTCTATACATTAGCTTGATAGTGTGTTATTGTGAGTGTAGAACCTTAACAATAGAATAAGCACAACCTTGTGAAAGCTGGACTAAAGAGACCAGCAAGCCGTAACAAGGTAGATGCACAAAGTATCGGCTTACCAATTGAGCTGCCTTGCTAAATAATTTAGTCAAAAAGGAAGGGATACAATGAAAGTCCAGAACATGACTAGCAATAGCTCAGGGCGAGAAGTAGCAAACCAGTTTATCATCTACGGAGACCATGAGACCACATTCCAAAGCTACAATACAATCATCGCTACCAAACGAGATGGCAAGGTTTATCTTGATAAGGGAATGTGGGATTACTCAAAGACCACAGGTAGATACCGCAACCAATTCCTCGGTGAAACCAAGAAGGAAACGGAACGCAAAATCAAAGACGGGGTATATACCCTCATTGACCTGAACAACTAATAGCACTGGCAAGGCGGCTGACCTGGTGGGCTGATACAGTTAATGTCTTAGTTACTGGGCGGGTAGGAAAGGAAAGGTAGTTTATGGCATACCGAAAGAGAACTCTTAGGTCAATGCTCCCGACTACCCGAAAAGTGGCGAGGCTTATCGGAGAGTCGGAGAGTGTTACCAAGAGACTCAAGAACCTCATGCCGGAACTTCAAAGACTAGAACTGGAGAGTATAGCACTCAATAACTCAATGAAAGGAGCTGATAATGAACTTGTCGAGACGCATGACATTGCATTTTAAGAAAACCACCTGTCAATACTGTAAGCACTGCGATACACGGGCGCTAAGGAAGGGATGGAAAGCTTGCAAGGCGGAATATAAGATTCAGAATGGGCATTGCACGGCATTTGAAACCACCAAGCCGAAGAAGTAAATAAAGCATTACCCGCTCAGTCATTAGGGCATTAGCTAAGGGTATAAAGTAAATGGAGGTTAATATGACTGAACGACAAGGTGAACTAAAAATAGGGTTAAGTTATTATCAGGAAAGGCAATGGATTAGCGCAATTAAAAAATACGGGAAGTCTATCATGGACAAATCTTTACTCAGCAACGAGCAAAAACACACCTTGATTTCAAATAGCTAAGGGTATAAATAAATAGGAGGTAAGGAAATGAAGACAAGCGACATATTAAAACTAGAGATGCGGTTACCGTTAGAGTTAGTAGAGATAAATGAAGAACTAAAAGAAGACATAAGGTTGAACGGAATTCGTGAACCTATCGAAATCAGGGAGAGGGAGGACGGAACACAAATAGTATGGGATGGATTACACAGGCTGGCAATAGCTGTCGAGCTTCATCTTGAGACAGTCCCGGTAATAACTATAAAAATGTAAATAACTTGGAGGTAAGGAACATGAAATATAAGTTTGATATTGGGGAAAAAGTAATTGTCAATGAGCTAGCTCTCACTCGTTTTGGAGAAGAGCATTTTGGTGAGATTGGTTTCATCACAGATAGACATCCCTATCCTAAAGACTGCGAGCCTCCCTATGATGTAGATTTTGGGAATGGGGAGATAAGCGAATATTACGATTATGAACTTGACAGATTAGATAGTTAGTCTATTTACATACAACGCTAATAGGAGGTTGTAAGATGGGGAGAGGAATTTACCAACATAGAAATTGAGGACTTATCAGCGGTTAAGAGTTAGCATCTTACACGTCGGGCATCAACGGTTGGTGTCTAGTAGTAAGCTTCTAACACTAGGGTATAAATAACTTGGAGGTTAACATGGAAGCAGAATACCAAGAAACCGTAGAACGTGGTTGGAGAGTCAAGTCGCTGTGGAATGGTGCTTTGGGGGTGATAAAGCATAACATTGATCTTAGAAGGTCAAGCGGTGAAGTTGAAGTGCTATGGGATACAGGAGAAACCACAAAAGAAGTCTGGAAGTGTGATATAGAGCACTTGCCATAAGTTAAGGGTATAAATAAACAGGGAGTGAGGACATGACATATAGATTAGCAAGGCAACTAAAGGTACATTGTGGCTCTGGTGGCAATATACTTTGTATGCCCAAAACAAGTGATGCTTATTTAAGCCCACACCTTACGCTAGTAGCGAATGAGGTAACCTGCCGAAAGTGTAAAAATGTACTGTTGTCCCAAAATAAGGATAATTGTCTATTCAGAATAACCACATCACACCAGCCAGATACTTGTAATATTACACAAATTAGCTGTGATATATTTGGCAACAGCAAATGCCTGGTATTATTGGAGGAATTGGAGCATTAGTTCGTAATAATAAATAGGGAGGTATAAACAATGACTAAGAAGTGGCATCAAATAGGTGGGTATGGCAAGCTAGGAGATATGAATTGGGGATTTGACAAAACTCAAGTAAATACTGATGAGTGGGTAGAGGAGTGTTCAAGGCATATTGGCGAAACAATACTGCTAACTGGTGGTGGCTCTATGGGTAAAGGTTGGCTCGCTAAATTAACTCGCGTATCTGTTGGAATGCTAGGCAATCACTTAACGCCCAAAGTTCTACTAGAAAACATTAAGCCACGATTTAGCAACTATGGTGATAATACATTTGAACCCTGGCTCGGTAGTTGGCAAATATCAGTCAAGAGCTAAGCATTATAGTAGTATCAAGGTATAAGGAGGTAAGGAATTATGCTCTATAAAATAACTGATAAGAACGGGAGAACAATGGACGAAACGCAATGGGGTGAGAATGTTCCCCATAAAGCTACTAAACGAGGGCGTGCCTTATGCACGAATCAAGTCGTTCATGCCTATCGTGACCCGTATCTGGCTGTGTTTCATAACCCTATTGGTGGAAATTATAATGAGGGAACGATGCTAATGTGGGAAGCAAAGGGTAGGGTTATAGCTGATGATGGGATGAAGGTGGGGTGTAAATCACTGACCACTCTAAAGCAAATTGATGTCCCCCGAATCAGCACTGAGCAGAGAGTGGAGATAGGGATTAGATGCGTATTAAAGGTTTATAAGGACACTTCTTTTATAAATTGGGCTAACGATTGGCTAAGTGGTAAGAATAGGAGCGAGGCTACTGCTGGGGCTGCTGGGGCTGCTGGGGCTAACCTTGACATCATAGCTATCATACATGAAGTAGTTGATTAGCACACTAAACAGGGTTTAAGGAGAAGGATATGGAATATACTTGCTTACACTATGCATGCGGTTGCAAGATTAAGAATGATGACGGGAAGAACGGCACCTGTTTATCCCGGAAACCGAGGTGAATGATGGAAGCTAGCATAGCTAGACCTATTCAGGCTAAAACCTGGGAAGATACAATGATGAAAACAGACCAAATTGAGTCCGTCTTGAAGAAGTGCGATAGGGGGTTTAATTCACATATAGACTTTGAAGCTGTTGAGAAAGTAGACGAAGCCCTCGCCAAAGCAGATGGTGGTAAAAGCACATACCAAATTACGCAGGAACTAAGACAGGAAATGAGGGAGGGATAGTATGACTATAATTAACATGCATGGTGTTTGGGTTAGACCAGAAAAGGTAGGTGCTTTGAGAATTCACACAGGGGGTTATAATGGTAACGGAGGATACAACCAATACCTCTACGCCTACATAGATGGTGCTGAGGTGTTAGTAGCCCATGACAGCTCAAACTATAGGTATATGGAAATGGCATTAGAGGATTGCCTCAAGATATTAAATGCGGAGGAAGTATGAAAACAAAAGATAAAATAGAGTGGTTCTTATCACGCACAAGATTTAACCTGAAACAGATAGGGTTTAAGTGGACAATAACCCAAAACAAGACAGTTGGCAAGCATAGCTTGACCCGTTCAGGCACGGATAAGGATACTAAAATAACTGTAATCGTGGAGGTGAAAAATGAGGCTCACTAAGAAACGGGCAATAGATTTAACTATTGAGCTGTGGGAGTGGTTGGCGGAAACGGGTAAGGAGAGGGGGGGTTGGGGCGGGTGGGATAAGTATGGCGAGCATGCATGGAATTGCTTCTTGTGCAAATATGATAGCAGAAAAAGGACAAACATTTGCAATAGTTGCCCTTACTACATTATGTTTGGCAGTTGTAGCAAGCTAGGCACCCCCTACCAAAAATGGCATAGTGAGGTAGTCACCACAACTCGCAAGAAATATGCCAAACTTTTCTTAGAACAAATGCATGAGGTTAGAGATGAAAATAGGTAGTAAACACAAGTATGAAGTCAATGAGATTGCAAGGATTATAAAACTAAAGGAGAAGAATGGGCATGATGCTACCTTTGAACGAGATTTATTAAAAGAATGGTCAACTTATAGTGGTTGGGAATATGCAGGGGAATGCCTACAGGGTATGCCGCTGGCAACAGGACGGAAGATAAGGCGGGTTAAGGGTTCATCAATGGCATAGGTCATAACGCAGGGATTAAGGGTATTAAATAAGGAGGGAATTATGGGATTGAGCGATATTAGGGCATATGTAGAGAACAATAATGAAATGAAACTGGCACCCAATGAGCTTGACCATGTGGCCATGTGCATGGAGTATATTCAAAGATGGTATTATGAAGATTATCCGTTGGGGGGATTTCTGTCGGCAGTGGTAAGAAATGACCTCATTGAAGCGGTATTCCAAGCTGACGCGGTAAATTCTAAGGCGTTGAAACTATACGCTTGGTTTCTCACGTGGAATTTACCAGCTGACTGGAGAAAGAAAGCCCTAGCTAAAGCAAAAGATTAGTCTATTTACATACTAATAGGAGGGGAAATGATAAATGACACAATGGTTATAAAGAAAGGACTGACGGGGACGGTGACAACCGAGGATGGTGAAAGTGCTATACAGCTGTGCGGAAGGGGTGATAATTATGAGGAGCTTGACGTTACGATAAAAGAGAGAGACCTTAAGGCAATGCTGAAACTACTGGAGGGGAAAAATGACAGAAGCTAGTGTATCAAAAAGGTATCGGGTAAACATCTCAACATCGGTGAAGGGTATCAAGACATATGACTGCACGGTGGACATTACAGGGGCAGATATGGCTGAAGTCTTAAAAGAAAGCGATGCCCTTGTAGCAGAACTTGATAAGAGATACCCACCCAATCTTGACCAGAAATAGGGCTTGACAATTCTCGTAAAGTAAAATATAATATAGTAAAGGAGGGTGAGAAATGACAGGACATTATTGTAAGGAGCATGGAGCAACATTCTTTTGCAAGGGGAAGATGAAGAACTTCGCACACCCGATAGAGGGGACAGACCCTACTGAGTGGTGCAACGAACCCGAAGAAGGTGGGGCAGATATACCAGAAGAGGCAAAGGGCAAAGTAACAGAGAAAGGTGCACCCACACCAACGGTAGACCCAACAAGGAAAAGCATTGAGAGGCAGACATCGCTTAAATGTGCAACTGAATGGTGTATTGCCCAACTAGGTTCAGATGAGAAGCCCAAGACCACAACAATATTAAGTATCGCCACACTATTTGAAAGCTACCTGGATGGTGGAATGGGGAACTTACTAGACGGAAAGAAGGCTGACAAAGTCAGACCTGTACAGGCTGATGGCAAGTAAGACTGAGGAATTGAGGGAGAAGATATGCTTCAAACCTATATTGCAATGCTAAGGTTGCAAAAGGAGATGAATAATGACTAACGAAGTAGAAGTCTACATACAGAATGTGATGGATAAGGAAATGCCGAAAGAGGAATGTAACTGCAACTACTTCTCATTTAAGCAAGGTGAGGGCACACTCCTAACGGGGGATATGCTTCTAGTAACAAGTTGCCCAATCCACAGCTCTAAAGAAAAACAAAACGACAAGGCTAAAAGGTTGCGGGGGAGATTTATTGATGTGGTTTGGGGCAGCGATGTTCCTATGACTATAAAGGATTGCTTTTGGATAGCTGATAAACTTATGGAGGTTCACGAAAAGGTCTGCGGTGATGACTAAACTAGAGAAGCTACTAAAGGACAAGCAGAAAAGGGAACAAGCGTTCCTCAATGCACCAAGAGATAACAGCACAACTAGGGGTAATGCTTGGAGAGATTATGTTGAAGCCTCGGATACCTATTGGAAAGAGTGGCGAAAAGTGTACAAGAGGGAAGATGTTAGGGAATATAAATAGGGGGATAAGAAAATGGAAGCAGTGAGAGGGTTGCAAGGCAATTGGCATTTCACGGAAGGATTGTGGGCAAATAGTGGGGGTTTAAAAACACTGTGTGGGAGGGGGATTTCGCCAAATTATCGAAGAATGAACGTAAAATCGTTACCTCTACCCGCTTGTGCAAAATGTAAAATCAAGAAATAATGAATCGCCAAGCATTATGAGCCAATATCCAGTAAAAGGGGACGATGATGACTAATCAACCTGACATAGATTACCACGAGTCTGCCATTGAGACACTAACAGGGGCGGTCAATAAACTTGAGACAGAGATGGCGAAGATTCGCAGGGACACTGATAACAACTCTATATCTCTAAAGGAAATACACGATTGGGCTGATGAGATGCACGAAGAGATGGACAAACATAAGAAGTCAGACCGCTACTTCCAAAGCTCACTGAAGGATACTCATAAGCAGACTTTTGAGAAGATTGAGACTTTGTTCAAACAGGTGTTCCGCCCTACACGAACCGAGCGTTACACCATTAAGTAATAATATATTTATATATATATATAAAGGGGGTAGGGGTGCTAGAAGGTTATGTTATATGCCCTAAAAACACAGAAAAATGGTGCGTTTTAGCCTCAATGTTAGTAATGTTAGGATTGTTAGTAATTTAAGGGAATTGTTAGTAATTGTTAGTCTGTTAGAGATGTTAGTGTTGTTAGGAGTTATTTATGCCTGAGATAACACGATATGATATTGAACAGTGGGTTACAATGGTAGCTACAGGTGAGTTCCATTACAAGAATGTGATGGGGTTGGAGAAGGTGCTAACCCCCAAAGAGGACAACAAGTTGAGGGGAATAATATTTGAATTGGTTAAGGCTGGGATTTGTGAGTCAATCGGGAGAAGGGACGGATTTTATAGACCTGTGCAAGATGGGGTTAAGCCCATAGACTTTACACAGTTGAGACCGAGGGACTTCCCTGTGATACTGCCGTTTGATTTGAGGAAGTATGTCTTTATATACCCTGATACGACCATCATAGTGGCTGGTTCTAAGAGTTCTGGTAAGTCAGGGTGGTGCTACAGATTGATAAGAGATAATTTCGGTAGGATAAATATTAAACTATTGAGTAACATAGAGGGTGGGAGAGAGCAGATGTATGACAGGTTTAAGTCGATGGGAATTGACCTAGCGACAGTTCCCAAGTTTATCTATCCTGTTAGTGAGAACTTCCACGACCATATAAAGGATAAAGATACCTTGTATGTGGTTGACTACATAGACGCACCAGAGGGGGACGACTTCTATTTGATAGGGGCACAGATAAAGAAGATTGACAAGAAGTTGCAAGGGTTAAATAGCGTAGCAGCCATAGCATTACAAAAGCCCACCACAAGAGATACCGCTTTCGGTGGCGAGCAGACATTGAAAGTTGCCTCGTTGTATATAGCAATGGATAGTAACAAGCTAAAGATAGTTGACGCTAAAGTTCCCGCTGATAAGAAGACGCACCCGAAGAATATGCAGTGGACATTCCTCTATGAGGATGAGGGGACAAAGTTTACCAACATACAGCCTTTCTATGGTGATTAAAGGAGGTGGGATGAAAAAGAAGGGGTTAAGAGAGTTTCAAGAAGTCTATGACGTTGTGGGAGAGATGACTGGGTTGGGGTTGGACTTAGCGCAAGACCTTAACTTTAAACTGGAGGTTGCCAAGCCTGAATACGCCAAGATTACAGAGGAAGACGTGCACATGGCGTATGGGTTGTCTGGGATGGGTCATAAGTATCCCCTCAAGGTGATGGATGCGGTTCATAATCTAGCGAAGGCTATGGGGTACACGAGGGAGGATTACATAGAAAATGCTGACAAGAGACGAGGGCGGGGTAATGTTAATATTCATGTGATGGGTCAAGGGAGAAGCATAAACTGCAACCTTGAAGATGTAATTGAGAGTGTTCAATGATAAACCTTTTTATTGATATGTTAAGGAGAGGGCATAATGAAAAGTATAGAAATAAGAAGAGTTAGAACCGGGAGGCGTGTTCAAACTTGGGTTTACCGAGCATACCGTGACAATAAACCAATCCGGTATCGTGGTAATATGATTAGTAGGGACAGCCGGCAATCAGTCATTGAAGCACTTAAAAGATACGACATCCAGTAATAGGTTAACATTACGAGTATTTGTTAAGGAGAGTTATGAAGAAGTATCAGATAATATATGCTGACCCACCGTGGGAGTATGGTGCTTGGGGAAGGGCTGAACCAATACATAGACCTAATAGTAAGGTTTATCCTATGCCTTACCCTACTATGAAGATTGGGGATATTGTAGCTTTACCAGTCGGGCAACTAGCAGATGCTAATTGTGAATTATACCTTTGGACTACACAGAGATATTTGCCTAATGCCTTTGAGGTTATAAGGGCCTGGGGGTTTAAGTATTGCCAAACATTAACTTGGTGTAAGAAGCCGAGAGGACTAGGACAGGGTGGTGTTTATTGCCCTACCACAGAGTTCCTACTTCTAGGTAGAAAGGGTAAGATGCCGAAGGTAAAACGGATAGACAGCACTTGGTTTCTCACTAAGAGACCTCATAATTCACACAGCACGAAACCAGAGGACTTTCAGGATATGATTGAGCAAGTGAGTTATCCCCCAAGACTTGAATTATTCGCAAGGCGTAAACGCTTAGGCTGGGACTGTTGGGGCAACGAAGTAGAGAGTGATATAGAGTTATGAAGATAAAGTTTGAATACTGCCCTTGTGATAATGTGGAATACAAAGAAGCCCATAAAACAGGTAAGGTATGTATGAGATGCAAGCTAGGGTTGATTTATAGGGTGGAACTGGATTTTAAGGAGAAGAAATATGCTTGAGAAGGATTTGAAATTGGCAGTTAACTGTGGTATAATGTAATTAGGAGGTGCATTATGCCGAAAGTGGGAGAAATCAAGAGGGGTAAGGAGATAAACCGCAAGGGAACTGGTCGGTATATTTGGATTGCTTGTGAGGATTGCGGGAAGGAAAGGTGGGTTGTTCTGAGAAATTGGAGAGCTGATAGTATGAGGTGCCGCAGTTGTGCAATGAAGATTTCTAGGTATAAGCCTAGGGGGGGCAAGGAACATCCAATGTGGAATGGGGGAAGAATAATTACCTCTGGTGGCTATGTAAGGGTTCATTACCCTAACCACCCTGATGCCGTAAATAATTATGTATTAGAACACCGATTGGTTTTAGAACAGAAGTTGGGGCGTCCACTTAAATCCACTGAAGTGGGGCACCACCTTAATGGTATCAAGGCGGACAACCGACCCGAAAACCTAGTAGCGGTGCCAAGGGGCTGCCATATTCATTTGGCAGAGCCATTTAAGGAGCGGATAAAACAATTGGAGGCGCAAGTTGAAGAATTGCAAGCCCAACTTAAGTGAGGGTCAGTTAAAGAGACAAGTAGACGAATATCTAACCTATAAGCAGAACGCTGGTGAGTTGCTGTTCCTAAGACTTAACAGTGGTGACTTCATAGACACAAGGGGTGGTACACGCAGAAGGATAAGGGGGTGTCCGAAGGGCACGGCAGACTTTGAGGTGATAATAAAGGAGAGGCAATTTGTTAAGTGGGTAGATGCTTGCACTTATGAAAAAGAGGTTCTTGTATATTGTAAGGTAGTTTTTCTTGAACTTAAATCGGATACGGGCAAGCAGTCCGAAGAACAAAAGGACTTCCATGATGTAGTTGAGAAGTTGGGTTGCTCATACCATATTATCAGGTCAATAGAAGAACTAGAGTCTGTAATTAAGGAGGAATGATGGAAGCTGAAGAATTGGTAAGGGAAGCTTTCAAGGCAGGTGAGGAACAGGGAATACAGCAGGAGAGGGCAAGGCATGATTTGTCTTATTGCGAAGCACACAAGCTATACTATTGTGATTGTTGCCCCGACTGTTTTCTGGGAATGGGTAGAAGGGAGGTGGTGGAGCAAGTAAATCTCCATAAGGAACTATTTGTCAGACAAGATGGCATTAAGCACTATCAGATTTCAATTGAATGGTGGGATGCTAGGCTAAAATCTTGGGGATTATGAGGGAACTAATGAATAATGACACAGTTGCTGTAGATAAGATAACATTAGAAAAGATACGGTTTGCGATTAGTCAAATGGTTAGTAATTCAGTGCTTGAAGATATGGATTACCATAGCCAATACGATATACTCACGGATTCATTCATTAAGAGGCTGTCCCTTTATCTGCTTAGCAATAAGGTCAATCAAGAGGAACACGATGATGTGGTGAACGTTTATCCTGCGACAATGTGGGAGGAATTGAAACGAGACTTTTGCCCACAATGGTTAAAGCGTAAGTTCCCAGTGCGATATTCCCGTGATATAAAACACACCACAATCAAGCATTACCACGTTTGCCCTCATCTTAACGTTAAGACTGATAGAGGACACATTGACTTTATGATGTTGAAGGATAAGATGCCTGATTATGAGGGAACTTGAGGGGTGCTGTGAAAGTATTAATAGCTTGTGAGGAAAGTCAAGTCGTGTGTATGGCTTTCAGGAAAAGAGGGCATGAGGCATATTCTTGTGACACCCAGGATTGTAGTGGTGGACATCCTGAATGGCATATTAAAGACGATGTCTTGAGGCACTTGGACGATGGTTGGGATTTGATGATAGCCCATCCCCCCTGTACATATATAAGCTATGCTGGAACAAGATGGTGGGATGCCCTTGGTAGATGCGAGAAAAGGCTAAAGGCACTAGACTTTTTTAGGCTGTTATGGGAAGCACCAATTAATAAGATTTGCATAGAAAACCCCCGTAGTTGTGCTAGCCCAACAATTGCTAAATATACACAATCAATAAACCCTTATTACTTCGGGGACGCTGCGACTAAGCCAACTTGGTTATGGTTGAAAAATCTACCAAGGCTACTACATTTTAGGCAGGACACTATGTTTGACGAGAAGACCCACACGAGCAAGGGGGAGTTTGTATATCACAAAACCAAATCAGGGAAGATAAAAGGCGACTCTAAATGGTACACAGAAGCGTGGCATTTACCACCTGAGGAGCGAGCTAAAGTAAGAGGCCGAACCTTCCCTGGCATAGCTGATGCAATGGCAGAACAATGGGGGGTGCTGTAGATAGATATGAAAAGGAGGATACGATGAATATAATGAATGTTTATCCGCAAGTGGCAGAACATACAGAAGTTAAAATAGTTGGTAACCAGGGGGCACTTGAAGTGTTAAGGGATGCCATTGAGAAAGCCATCACTGAAGGTAAGAGCGTTACCCCCTCCTTAACACAAGCAATTATATTTGCTACGGATGGCGAAGGGTATGAGATTCAAATAGAGCGATTGCCTGATGACTGGAACGATAGGCTATGGCAAAAACAAGAACCGTATTACCAGATTTACCAGAGCAGGGGTAGATATGAAAACAATAACGATGGATGATTTGCGGGAATTGGGTAGATTATTGGAAGGCACTAATTGTCGTCCACTGACCAAGCAAGAGATAGAAAACTTTGGAGTTATACCAGACGGAGCCACTTATTACAAGGACATGAAATCCTTTTGGCTTGCTTGTGAAAGTCTGGCGAAGAGGAGGGTGGGTTATCGGGCAGGCTGTAACTCGGAGAAGGGTTTATATTGGACAGTGGAGTTATGAAGAAGTCTTACATAAATAAAATCTCAAAGAAAAAGAGGGCTGAGTTACCTGCTGAGAGACTTATAAGGGCGAAGTTAATAGATAGGTGTAAGGGGTTGTGCGAGAAGTGCGGAAAGCCACCTGACTTTAGGGGTTTATCGCCTCACGAGCGAGTATTTAGAAGTCACGGTGGGAAGATGTCACTGGAAAATTCGGTAATGTTATGTGGGGTTTGCCACAGTAAAGAACATGGAATTAAAGAGGGCTGATAGATATGTTAGGGAATATAAATAGGGGGAGTGAAAGATGAAATTTAGAAAGAAACCAGTAGTAGTTGATGCAGTTCTTTATGATGGTAGCAAGGAGTCTATCGCTAATGTGCTACGATTGGGAAAAGACAGTGGCAGAGCCATCGGGCTACTTCCTGATTGTCTCACTATCAAAACACTTGAAGGCACGCACAGAGCCGATATTGGTGATTGGATTATTAAGGGTGTTAAGGGTGAGCTGTATCCTTGCAAGCCCGATATTTTTGAGGCTACTTATGAGCTAGCCAACATCCAGTAAAGGAGGAAGTAAATGAACGATAAACTGGTGGAGAAGTGCTTGCTGACAGGAGAGGAAATGCCACCAAAGCCACCCAACGATGGGTATTCTTACTATGGTTCTTTTGGTGATGAGGTAGCAGAGAAGCAACTAACCAAAGCCATCCCCATCATCAGGGAAGCAGTAGAGAAAGAGTGGGCTACAAAGGTATTCACCCTACTTGTTAACCTGGGAATATGCAATAAGGATGCCACTCCGACCCCATCAGAGGTAATGGTGGCTATGGAAACAGTAGAGAAAGAGAGGCTGGATAGACCTGAGTTGAGGAAGGGGATAGCTAAGAAAATAAGGGAGAAGGTAAGCATCTGTAATACCTGCAAACTATTACACTATGAAGAACCTTTTTGCATTGATTGTTGTGGGGAGAAGGCCGACCAAATCCTAGCCCTGATTCCTGATGAGAGAAAGAAGATAGCCAAGGAGATAAAGAATAAGTTGGAGAAGATTGCCGATATTGAAAAGTGCGACCCTGATACTATGGCTTATTTCTGTGATTACTACTCCATTGATGTTGGTGATTGGCTCAAATTCTGGGAAGACTATAAACTAAAGGGAGAGAAATGATGATTATCAAGTGGTTGGTGAATTACCTTCGTGAAAACTATGGTATCTATTCCATTGATGAATTGCAAACATGGGGACACTGTGGATTATGTGGCAAGGCAATAAAGGGTGAAATATTCCCTAAAGACTGGTCGTGGGGAATATGCAAGGAATGTAAGAAGGAAGACATAATTACGATATAGGGGAATATGATGAAAAGAGATTATGAGTATCAAGTAGTGGTCAGGGATTTAAGCCAGTTCTCTAAGATATACCTGATACCACTTTCGGACTTTCACGTAGGGTGCAAGGACTCGGCAACTGATGTGATACAGGGGTATATTGACTGGATTAAAAACCACAGTAACGCCTACACAATACTGAATGGAGACCTGATGAACTGTGCAGGGAAGGACACTAGCCCTGAGTTGTTTGAGGATTTATGCACCCCAGACCAAGCCTACTCCCAATTGGTAGAACTTATATCACCAATAAAAAACAGGATACTAATGATTACCAGGGGTGGGCATGAAGGGGCTATCTTCAGAAAGGTGGGGGCGGATTACTCGGCTAGATTAGCACACGATTTGGGAGACATACCCTACCACCCTGATGGTGGGATGGTGGGGGTTAAATTGTCTTTGTATAACCATCCGAGTATGTTCTGGATATATGCTACACACGGTTGGGGTGGGGCGAGGACTATCGGGGCGAAGGTTAAGAAGGTGCAGGACCTGGCTCAGGTTGCTGATGTTGACGCATATATTTTATCGCATGACCATTGTATATCTGAGGATACTGAGATATTAACCGAGTTTGGATGGAAGTCTCACAACCATTGCTGCGCTGGGGAGAAAGCCCTTACCTACAACATGGGCACAAGAGAACTTGAGTATCAACTAATTGAGGCTATCCACCAATATAGTGATTTCACAGAGATGCTCAATGTAAAAAGCCGCTCAGTTGATGCGCTTGTTACCCCCCAGCACGCAATGATTCTCAAAAACCACGATGGTAGGCGTTGGCACAAGGAAACTGCCATGGGGATGTCGGCGCGAAAGGGTGCCATTAGGCTACCGCAGGCGGGGTTCTACAAAGCTAAGGGCGTTCCCCTAGATGATGGGTTTATCTCGCTTGTGGGGTGGGTTATCTCTGAGGGGCATTTTCACAAGGATAGTGCGGGGATAAGAATATCGCAACTTAAAGGGAAGCACCTATATATAATGGGCGTCTTGGATATACTGGAAATAAGTTATAGGCTTGTATGGACTAAGGCTAGGGGTAAGGATTATGCGATATTCAATATCCCCGCAAGTGATGGCAAGTGGATTCGAGAAATCGTTAGTGAAAAACGAGTACCTAATTCGTTTGGGGAACTAACTTCTGAGCAGTTTAGGGTATTCCTAATAAGTCTCTGCCGAGGCGATGGGTCTTGGAATGGTTGGAATTGGACTTATGCGACTGCCGACAGCGTTCTTGCAGGGCAATTACAAGCCCTCGGAATCAAGCATGGGTATAGGGTTACAGACACGATGTCCAAACAGATGCACAACATTTATTTCGTCAGGGGCAGAAGCGAGGTCTTGTTAGCCCATGGTAAACCGAAGGCAACCCCAGTTCCCTATAATGGGATTGCTTGGTGTGTAACTGTCCCCAACGGAACGATTGTTACTAGGCGGAATGGGAAGATTCTTATAATGGGTAATACTCAAAACATCAACAGATTAAATGTCCTGAGACCGCCACGAAGCAACGCCAGTGGCAAGCGGGCTATGTATATGGAAGTTGACAGGAAGGTAATGGTGAACACGGGTGCGTTTGTAAGGTATGACGGGTATATCAGGAGAAAGGGCTATGTCCCCACCGATATGGGAACACCTAGAATACTGATGGAGATTAAAAAGAAGGGGCAAAGATTCGAAAAGGACATTCACGCTAGCTTATGATGAAATTATGTAGACTTCAGGAGGACTGCCCTAAGTTTGATGTCGGTAGGAAACCGCCCAATCACCATGTTCGCATGTCAGAACCATGCCACAAGACGTTAGATTATAGTTGTGAGGTGTATGTAAAGATAAGATACTGGTATGATGAGCCCATTGTTTGCAACATAGAGAAGATGAAAAGATTAAGGGGGAAGAAATGACACAGCTATTATTAGATGCTGTAGAGATAATGGGGGCAGTTAAGCAGGTGGATGCTAGGTGGCAAGGCTATGCTGATGATTATACGATACACGAGAACATAGCCAAAGCCCAACATAGAAAGACCCTTCTAGGTGTGGGTAAAAAGGTCAAGAGAATGGATGGCACGACATACCTTGTCCCTGACTATAAGAAATATAGAGAGGCACTGAAGGAGATAGAATGACACTTGATATATTTTACATACTTGGCTTAATGGTGATATGGATAGGAAACATTCACCAAATCCAAAAACTAAGGCGCACCAAGTCAACCAAGAGTTTATCCTTAATGTGGATAGTGGCTATTTTTATAAGTATTGGTATCAGATTACCGAGGGCGTTCTTCTCTGATTATTGGGTATGGAGATATGGGTATGTAATATCCTTTGTTCTAATCTCAGTTCTGGTGGGATTTGCCATATATTATAGACGGAGGTATCCACGAAAATGATATTTGACAATGAACACAAAGTAATTATAGAAAGCATGGATAAGGGTGAGGTGAGAACGTTCAGGGTATTCTTAATGATGGAGTGGGCGAGGCACTTTATTGATGCGATGGTTGCTGTCTTTATGTGTGGGCTTTTGTTTTTCCCCAGCTTTATACTACTTCCCTTTGGGTGCAAGTCCACACTAAATCTGATGAAGTTTTTTGAGACGGCTGAGGCTAGGCACTGGGAGGATATTGAAGGTATAAATAAACTATTGAGACAAGTGAGGGAACATGAATGAAGAACTGTGCCCGATACAGATAGCTAAAAAAGAGGGTGAAGCCCGTATGGGTAAGATGAAGAGGGGAAGGAAGAAGGGGGAGTATCCCGTAGAGGACTATGATTGCACTGGGTGTTTTGCCCTTCTGTGCTGGGAAGATGTGCAGGATAGTGAAGATATACCCGAAGAGAGAAAGCTAATGCACTTCATAGATAAAGTCACAGAACAGGGAGATGATGTAGATAACTTTCTAGCGTGGTTTGCCCACGAGTATAAGGGGGAGAAATGATTACGGTAAAGGGGGATATGATGGCACGATTTTACTCTTGGGATAACCGCCCCTCTCTTGGCTGGATACATTGGGCGTTTGGGTGGAAAACTGGGATAGATGATGACCTTATTTGTGTGTTCCCTAATGTTAATTCGAGAGTTCAGGAGAACTACACCCTTAGTCCTGTTTGTAGTAATAGAGTTTTAGCACTTACCGCCTTTATTGTAAAGCGATTATTGTTTAGGCTTGACCCAGACCTTCAATATAGGAAACATGAAAAGGATATTAAGGGGGATAAATGATAATTAAGGTTAATGTAGAGGATTTTCACATCAATCACACCGCAGATACAGGGGGAGAATGTGCCGTAGCCTCTCTTGAGATTAGTGTGGATAAGAACCTACCCCTCAGAACACGGAGGGCTTTAGTTCGCCACGCAATAATTGAGAATTTTAATAGGGGTCTTCCTCATAGTAGCGTTGAGCTTCTGTGTGAACTATTACAAGAGGGTGAAGATTTATTGGAGGTAAATCATGACTAAACAAGAAAAGATAATGGCTGGGGTAGACAAGATTATGTGGGAGGCTATTGGGGATGATGAGGGTGTCATAGCTCGTAACATAATGGGCTATCTCCACTCTCAGGGTGTAGTGCTGAAGGTGGATTGCCCCACCTGCGGAGGAGACGGAAGGATACAGAAGTTTATGGATAGAACTTTCAGTAATCGTTGCCCTAAGTGCAATGGTTATGGCTATGTAGCAGTTGAGCCATTAGTGGAGGAGAAATGAGGTGGCAGTGTAGTCAGTGTAATAAATTATTGGGATTGGTAGGGCACATTGTGAGGGTGAGGATACTAAGACACGCCTGGTGTAAGAAGTGTAATAAGGTTACGTTACAGCATAGTGCTAAGGAGTTAGCACTATTATGAAGAAGTACCAGATAACGGAAGGGCAAGAACCACTTTGGGTAGCTAGGGTGTGGGTTGATGCCGAAGGGTTAAAGCACACTGAGGTTTATGACTTTAAAACGGGGGAATACTCTGAAGGGGGGCACCCCATAAGCAACGAAGTAGAAAATGACATAGAGTTAAAGAACCTACCAAAGTCCTCGAATCCTAGTAATAAGAACTACCGTTAGGATGCTCACAATCCACAAGTTGACTTTACTACGCACTGTATTCTTGGAGATATGGCTGTTTTGGAGAACCATGTGCCGTTCTAGTTTCTCTAATAGATGGTAGGTGTTTTTTGTCCTTTCGTCTATGCGGGCTTGTAATTCTCGGTCATCTTTGTTCATTACAAACTCAAGGCATATATTTTATCTATATCATCGGCGGCTTCTTCGTTGCCATAACCGTCATAGGCACTCTTTAGAACCATTGCACCCCTCTCATAGTGGACAGCTTGCAACTTCTCAAGAATGTGCATTATATCCGCCCTTCTCTTCTCCTCAATGAACTCCTCATTGCTGGTTACAAAGGCTGATTCTTTCATTGCATCACCTCATTTTGTTAATCCCTGATTAGTAAGAATCCGCAAAACTAAATTAACGCCACCCAATATAGATAGTTGCATTTCGGGTGTTAAAACCTCTCCAAACTTAGCTTCTACGATTAGAGCAACCACTAAAAGCACGTTTACCCATAGTGTCCGTGAGTGAAACCATCGCTTATTCATTTCTTATCCCCCTTGTTTAAGATTACTGTGAGCCTCTTACGCAGAAGCTCAAGTTTATCTATTATTAGGTCAGTCTCCTTTATCAGTATGTCAATATCCTTGATGGCATTTTCTACATCATTATGAGTCTTTGATGCCATCAAGCTCACTCCGCAATTTACTTATCTCGTTCTCTAGGCGTTTAATGTAAGCTTTAACCTTATTGTCAACAGCATGATAAGTCGAGTTCGGTAGTAGTTGCAGGTTTTCAAGTCTATTATCACCCTTAATACCATTCTTGTGATGCACTATTTCCCAAGGCAACAGACAACGGTTTAAGTGCCGAGCCATTACTAAGCGATGCTCTACCACACAGTTATCACAGCGAGCCATTGGGAAGAAAAAATCATAGGGGTATAAGTAGATGGAAACATAACCCCTCGCATCTACTCGCCTACCCCCCTTCCATAATGCTTTTCTAGTTCCGCAATCATAGCACCGCAAACTTCTTGGCAGGGAGCATCCCTTACCCTTTGCAAGAACCCACCTTTCCTTGCCGCAATCTATACAACCGTGCCAAATGTATTTATAATATCCCTTCTTCCCCAGTTCCCTCGCTTGTCTAATCTCACCTAATTGTGGCATAATTACACCTCACATCATAATTATACCATAAAACCTACATAAGCACAAATCTAATTGTCGAACCCTGCCATGGCTCAAGCTTCTCCTGTATTTTATCGTTCTGCGGTTCAATGAAGTAGAAGTTCCTCCCGCTATCCACAAGACAGTTCAGGGCGTGTTTATTTGTCCACATAATCCCGAAAGCCAGGGAACTCCATTCGGGTATGCTAAACTGCCCCATCAACCTGTAAGAAAAATCATCACAATCTAGGTAGTCTTCTTTGTATTTCATCTTGTCAGTATTGTTTTGTTTTAAGAACGCCTTAATATCCACAACCGAACACAACTTATACTTTCTATCAGACATAAACAGTTGAGCATTGGGGAACTTAGAAGATAAAATAGACCTTAGTTCCATAGACCCCACTTCCACAGTAGAGGTCGGCAACAAAACCCCCTTCGGCTTCGTAAAAAGTTTTATCAGTTTCAGTATCAGCTTAATTAACTCTTCCATATCCTTATTATACACCATTAACCTTTGCTATATTTGCTGTGGGTACACCATCTATCCCACCTATACTTGCTGCGGCTATTCCGTTCACGTTATGTCCGTAGCCCGCTGATTCCGTATTAAAATTTACTTCAGCACCATAAGCATAACCAGCCGTGTTATGGGCGTAGGCTCTACAGTAAATAGTATCGCCAGTTGGTAGCCCTGTCAGGCTTCTTGTAAATGCTCCAGTACCAAAACCGTTATTCTCAGCCACATCATTAGCATATCCACTAGCACCTGGTGCTACATCACCTGGTGCCCCCTGACTGGCTAAGTCCCAAACAATGCCCCGTATATCGCAATTCTCACCACCAGTAGCAGTTATATTTCCATTACCTGTAGCCGTGGTTGTAGTTATGTCGGTAGCTGCCTGAGTGGTAACTGTAGGGACTACTACTGGTGGTGTATAAGTAATCAGTATGTAGGGGTCATTAGCCGACTTCTCTTTTGCATCAAACCGTGCATATAGATTACCTATCCCAACTTCCGCAGTGGCTTTTAATAGTAAATGAAGCTCATCTTCCCAAGTTAGGGTCAAGCCAGTTCCATTTGCATCTGGCTCAATTAAATCCCAAGTTTTCCAACCAGTAGTTAAAACTTCGGTAGTATGAATCGCAGTTATGTCATAATCTCCCTCTGCTCCCCCACCACCTATCCAAGCATTAGAGCCATCATAATTATTCCAAGTGCAACCCAACTCTGTCCAATTGGTTCTGGTCAATTTATGAGCCCTGATGTCACCCACATTGCCTTCTAAATAACAATAAAGGTATAGCCTGATTCTGGTTATAGTCCCAGAACCAGAAGAAAGACTAAAGTGGATTAAGCCACGCTGTGCTCCTAGTTCATTTTTCTTGATGGCTATGTAGTCTGCACCGCCTACATTCACATCTGGGAGGTCTTTAATCAAATAGGAATCTTTATTGTTTGTAGAACCAGTATCAGTTGCCATTATACTCTCTCCACTACGGTATCGTCTGGATTAAAGTAAATAGTAACCGCACTTACAGCTACCCCTATTTTTCTAACAAAGTCTCCAGCAGCAGGAGGAATGGTTTGGGTTATGCCCCCAGTGGTAAGTGAAACATAAACTACCCCGCCTACTGTCAGGGCACTCCAAGTGTCATCCCTGACAAAGCCGATGAGGAGAACTTTACCAGAAGCCCCTGCGTTAATGGTAGCAACTGCAAGAGCTAATAAACCCTTAGTAGTAGTCTCAGCATCGCCATCTGTTTTCCAAAGTTTACCATCAGATTTGAAATAAGCAAGATTACCAAAGACGAGATTTTCACCAGCTTGCATAGTAGCAGTTATACCCGAATAAGTATGGTCAGTGGATGCTAGTAGCTCATCTCCAAAGATGACTGAGGCTGCTTCGGCAAGTGTCGTTTCTCCGCCTAATGTTTTATTGGTTAGTGCTTGGCTTTCAGATGTACCGACTATCGTTCCGCTAATACCGTGAACTCCAGTCGTTGCTATATCGTGGGCTGATACATCCACACCATCAATAGTCATAGTGTGGGCATCGGTTGAGTGGGCTGTGTCCTCTACATTGCCAAGGCTGAGGTCTGTCTTCACTTCTGTGGCATCCCTCCCCTCTAACCCGTTAGCTGTAAATCTAGCATAATCAGTAGCAACAGGGGTCACATGGTCTACTGTGAGAATAGCGTTGTCAGCTATTGCTTGAGCATGACCCGTTACAGCACTGCCTCCCATTACAATGTCACCACCCACCTCTAAGCCAGCATCTATCCATAAAGCACCAGCACTACTTAATGTGAGAGCTGTATTCCAAGCAGCACCTGTCCGCAATAATAT
>SDBU01000777.1_pt1 | contig 45654 bp, 68 predicted proteins | sample 2277071 | NCBI WGS metagenome assembly SDBU01 (sample SAMN10397929, study PRJNA504765) | marine sediment metagenome | isolation source: marine sediment core GS08_GC12, 126 cmbsf | place: Arctic Ocean: Gakkel Ridge, Loki's castle | collected 2008
AATATGATTATCGTCGGATTCTGTGCATGTATCAGCCCACAATACAGTTGTAGAAGTGTGCCTTGCTGTGCCGAATATCCAAACAACATCGACGATTCTTTCCGGAGCAGCCAAAGGCCCGTCAGCTATACCATATATTTCCATTTCACAGGTATCGTCTGCCGACGCGGTCGCATAGCATACCAATACAACGTTATTGGCCTCTGTTGTAAACCTGTTAGCGCTCCACAAAGCTCTAATATCTTTTGGGTTAAGGTCACCGCCCGGCGATGGAACACCCGGATTATAAGCTGTTGTCGCGCCGGTAAGTAACTGTGTTTCAGCACCAGCAGCAGAAATAACAAGTGTCTGATAACCTGCTACCTTAGTTGTTAATTCCATAATATACTCCTTAAAATGTGGGGTGAGCGAAATTGCCCACCCCGTTAAAAGTTAAGCCTATGCCGCACTAACAGGTACATCAAGTGCATTATCACTGCCGACAGTTTTATTGCCAATTGCGCGTAACAGGTTTATATCAAATACATTGGCAACGATTCCGTCACTAACGGCAAAGTTTTCAATACACACAGCAATACCAGTACCGCCATCAGAGTTGTCGTCAATACAAAATGTGGTATTATAGAAATGATTGTTTTCAATCCAGATGCGACCTGCAACATTTGTAACACCATTATCTATCACAACACCAAGACCACCACCAAAGCGATTACCCCGGATGATAGTATTGTCCGATACTCCTGATTTGAGTATTATACCTGCCGTCGAGAAACCACCGGTGGCATTAGAGGCTTCAAAATCACAATCAATAACCTTCAAACTATAAACCGCCGTTGATTGAATGCCAGTAGTTGCAACAGCACCACGACTTGAGAACGTGCAGTCATGGAACTCCATACCCGTTTGCCCTGCTACCAGTATCCACATGATGCCGTTGTCCGCTTCCTCAAACTGGAAGTTGAAAAACCGACATCCCGGATAGGTTCCAGCAATTATATGGTTTCCGATAAGGCCAGGCTTTTTGCCTGCGTTGTACGAACCGACGCCTATAACATCCGTTTTCTGTGCCAATTCAGTCAGGTCTTCGGTAAGGGCATCACCTTTAACATAAATAGTGTTTCGCCCCGCCCACTGCCTGTCAGCACTTCTGGCAATATCGGTATGCGAAGCCAGCAACCCAGTTGCAAGACTTTGAAAAGCATCCGCCCACGACTCGCCGCTGCCGCCGTCGTTCGGCCTATTACCGTCAACATAAAAGTTGTCGCCCTGCGACTCGGGATTACCAAGCGTAGGAATAACAAGAGGATTTATTCTAGTCATAATTGTACTCCTTTCTTACATTCCAGCTATCTGAATGTTAAATAAACCGGCTTCGTCCACTGCACTATCATAGACACAGACACCAAGAATAACGTCAATCGCCGCATCAGTAATAAGCCCGATAACACCGGCGTCTGTAGCTTCATCAATGTGTCCAACTGGATTACCGATAAGAATATCGTCGGCAGAGTCCGTGATTATCGAACAAAGACCCTTAGACTTAGCCCAGAAATAGTAACTTGCTGGAATAATAGTCTGGGTCACACCAACGATAGGCCCTGTAAGGGTTGTTGGCTTAACGATAACATCTCGACATTGGTTCTTCCATATTGTCAGGTCATCTGTAACAAGAATCGCATTTCTTAAACCGCCTGCATCAGCTATTTCAACGTGCAGAACAGTGTCGGTGGTCGTCCACGCATGTTTCTTGATGGTGTATAAATCGCCCATAGCATCGCCACCGTCATTTACGAATAAATAACCGTCAACGAGGTCGCCATCGGCGATACCGGAACCAGTCGTGAATATAGCATCAAACGACGATTCACCGGCATCCACACCGTAATCCGTTTGAATCTTAGCTTTCTGCTGAGGGTCAGGCGCAGAGGTCTGAATAAGCAATGCCTTGGCTATTTGTGTAGAATCAGCCTTGCAATACTTATACCTTTCGCCTTGGTCTGTCTCGTAAACTGCACCTATCATGTGCTTCTGGTCAACTGTAGGTGTCCAGAGATTAGCCGCCGAGAGTAATTGTGCTGGTTCTGCCAACCGACTCCTGCGGAACAGATGACTATAATTTGTGTAACTCATAATTTTCCTTTCAAAAATTCGTGTACATTTTGTACACAGTGCCCTTAACCGGTAAACTCATTAACCGCTGGGCTGTTAATATTTACGCTTGCGCTTCAACATAACAAACTCTATCCTCGTCCCGTCTCATTGCGCCCATATTCATATGGACATAAATCTGTTGGGAATAGGAAAGGTCGTCCCTGATACTCATCTCGGTCGAAATCATATCCTGAACGCCGAGAATCATACCGCTTGTCAACCAGAACGGGCAACGGAATACATTCGTATCACCATCGACATCATTGGTTGAACCAATGAGAATCTTAGTAGATACAATCCAGTTGATACCGTGCCAGTTGCGGATAATCCTTCCAGTGGTAAGAGGTTTGCCAGTACTGAAGTCATTATTTACGTACTCATTTTGACCGAATAGATTCGTGGCCTGTCTCGGAGAGATTGCACCCCAGATAGGAGTATCTTCGCTCGCATCGTTATTTGCGAAATACTCTCTAACGAGTTCAATCTTTTCGATAGTCAAGCCAGTATCAGCCGCCGAACAGTTACCAACCGCACAATCGTGCTGAATGGTACGACCATCCACATCGCCATTGCCGTCAACTCCGGTATATTTGGAGTTTCCAATTTGAGATGCCCAAGTAATCGTACTACCAGCCCTGCGACCGGAAGTAGCCGTGCCGTCAATAGCTGCAAGGATAATATCATCCTTCTTGCGATTAACAGCAGCGACGAACTCCTGCATAATATCCGAAGTGGGTTCGACAATCATACTAAGGTCATCATCTTTGTCTTTCAGGACAGCTTTGTGGAACGGGGTAGTATTGACCCATCGCCTCTGGGTAGTAACATCTTCGATAGGTGTCTGTGGATTACGGCCGGTTTTTTCGGTCAAAGCTAACTTGCCTATTGCATCAAAAGCCTTGTCCTCAGCATTCAGTATAGGTTTGACCTGGACCGCCTGCTGGAACTTGGATTCGGTTTGCTGCAAAAGGTGGAGAAGAGTCCCGTCGAATAAGTCAGTGAACCATTCGGGGACTCCCTGTGATAGTGTAATTGACATAAGTGTACCTTTCAATTAAATTTTCGATTTAACGGAAAGGTAATCTCTTGTGAGGTCTTTCCTGCTGTAAAACGCCGCTAAGCGAGCAGGTTACTGCCATCTTTTGGGGTTCCTTTTCAGAAGGAGTAGTCCCACAAAAAATGTTTTCAGGTCAACTATTAAGCTGGTACTCTGATATTTAGTTTTTCTTTATGCAATCTTGCCAAATTATCCATCGCTGCTTTGTGTCCTGGGTGCATTGGTTTATTAAATGCCTCCGAACTTCGTATATCAGCAAGTTGCTTATCAATATCACTTGGTGTCAGAGCTTGCTGTTTTATAGGCACAGAACCGGATTCAGAGAAATCTCCACCGAGATTGCCCATCAATCTAATAAAATCAGGGTCATTGCCGAATTTCTCAGCAACTCTCTTTTGGAAATCCATATCACCCTTAACGCCTTTGGTTATGGCAAAATTACCATTGTGTTCAAACTGGGTATAAGCATTTCCTTTTTCAGCCAGAAGGTCTGTTTTTAACTTCGTCATTTCTGTTTCAGAGTTATTCTTATGGTCAGTCAACTGCTGTAATATGTCGGCATTATGAAGTTCTGCCAGACCAGCTACTTGTTTCGGATTTAACCTTAACTTGTTAAATCCCTCGGAGTACATCTTTGCCCTGTCATCACTCCAGATACCTTCGGGAAGTCCTTCCGGAGCAACCAGTTTAATCGGTTCATTTGTCCAGCCACCTGCGGTGTGAAAAGCGTCCCAGTCTTCATCGCCAAATCTGTCAGACGGCTTTGGAATATTGTCTGTGCCTTTCATCCTGTCGAAATTAGCCAATGATTTGAATACTCCCTGAATACTCCTCACCCGACCAATGACCGCATCGCCGCGAATGTCTTCAGGTACATACTTCTCTTGCCATCCCTCTGTAAAATTCCCATCTCCATCTATGAAAGAGGTCGGCGTACTCGTTGCGGTAGTCGTCTCTGAGACGGTCGCCGCAGTCGTTTCGGTAGTCTCTTCGCTCATTTCTTGTCCTTTCTTATTTCAGCTTTTTTCTGTTTGTCTTTACTCAAATCTTTATTGATAAGTGCGTTAATATGCGCCATCACTGAGCGCTTTCCTTCATTATATTGAACAGCTAATGGGTCTATTCTGCCTATATTGTCAATCGGTATCTGTACGACATCAGGTTTAATAAGGTTTCGCAAAACCTCGTACAGGACTTTACCGTCATCCGTATCAAGACACTTCTGAACTGCCAGTGTCCTCGCCGTTTCCAGGTTCTGTGGCTGTTCCGGACTCATTTGGTTTTCCTTTATACACTATTCCTTTGCGTTTGCAATTCACAAACCATTTTTCACAAGTAATTGGTTCACATAAACCCTGTTCGATTACATATTCTTTTATTGCCTTGTTACATATTTCGGTTGCCTGCCTTGGGCTGACAATGACCCTGATAAATTCAGGTTTGGCGTTTTTCGCCTCAATGTCAGCAATTACATCGACTTTTTTTCTGCGATACATTGGTATTCCCAACGTTTTTGCTTCCACTCTCCAGTTCATTTCTTTTTCCTCTTTTTCGGGTGCTTCGCTAATTTACGAGCAACCTTTGGTTTATTCTTGAATAAGAACTTACGTTATTTAGACGACGCAAACGGCATTCTGTGCTCCCATTGAGGCTTCCATTGTAGCAACTAAATAATTATGCTTAAAATATAACCAGGTTTTTTTGTCTTCACTTAGCTCTCTTCGGTCATACAGAACCTCCATTGCGCCTACAGGTGTATCAACAAAGTTAACATTATTATATAGCGTACCATTTTGTATTACACTTCCATCCATTTAAGCACTCCCTAATACGGCCGCGGCGGCGCTACCTTCTTCTGGAGCTTTCGTTCCCGCCTGATAGGCCTGACTACCCATCTGTAACATTTGTAATTCCAACGCCTGTTGTTCTTTTAGGGCGCGTGCCTCGCGCTTCTCAGTAACTTCCTCTTCCGAAGCCATATCATCCACGCTTACTCCTAATGTGATTCCTCTCCTCCTGTAACCACTGTCAATGTTTACGTTATCTAATGTGCCGGGAACAACACTCTCTATATCAGTACCTTCCTGCACCCATCTTAACCATCCTGTCGATTGGGCGGATTGAAGTTCAAGGGCAAGTCTTCCAATGTATTCAATCTTGAACGGTTTACCCTGCATCTCAGGAGGAAGGTCGCCAAGCTCTCCGTTCCTCAGAAGCAGCATAATATCTCTTATAACTAATCCAGTAAGCCATTCGGTCTGGATTCTACTGACCGGTGTTACAAGTTTTCTCAGTCCTTCCGCAAGTCTCGCTCTTATTTCAAGTTCGTTTCTGCGGTCGCCTTTTAATTGTTCAAGTTGGTTGAAGGCGTCTAAGAAAAATGCCTTCCTGACATCCTCCTTGTCCATTTCAAGTATATCTTTGGTGATTACGAAATTACCCAAAGCATTCTGCTCTATCGCCCTGATAGTCCCTTTCTCGGTTACGAAATTAAGGTCTCCCGGAGAAACCCTTACCTCTCCCTCGAAAGACTGCAGAATTTCTTTCGGTGGATTGTTATGTAGATTTCCGCATTCTATTAAGTCGCCTTTTTCCGTCTGCAACCCATTCACAACACCGACAACAACCGTACCAATACCACGACCCCACTTTTCACCGGATGATTTTGTCCATCGGGGTACTTGGAATGGAAACTCAGGAAAACCACCTTCTTCAACAATAACATTATCTTTTCTCGATACAAACATGGACTCAATCGGCATAGCAGTCTTTTCATCGCCCTGTTGTTTGGCAAGGTCTCTCGGCTGGACTATCCATACAAACTCAAAGATTTCGCTATGTCTTTTGGGGTCTTTCATATGCTCAAGAACCGTTTTACCAGCTTTGTCTTTCCATCTTTGAAAAGCCTGTTTCGCTGTAAAGGGGAATTTAAGCATTACAGTATCGACAAGGCCAAGGTCGTTTTCAAGAAATACATATGTACCAATATCATAATCAGTATAATTCAAACCCACCTCTGGTATATAGTCAGAAAACATACAACCAGTACCAAGGGTCGCAAGAGACCTTATCGTTTCGTTGGCCTGGAGCATAAAATTAGAATTGGCTCGTTTTTCGTGTGAAATTTCAGTCATCTGACCAAGTTTTCTTTTGACTGCATCAATTTTGTTTAGCTCATCATCGGACATCAACACATTATAAAACTTATCACCAGGCGGGAACAGATTGATAGACAAACCGGCAACATTATCAATAGACGCGGTAAGTCCAGTAATCTCAATTATCTCTCTACCGATTGTCGCGCCGGGAGAGCGGGTGGTGCTGATTTGGTTCTCGCGCGGGAACATAACATCAGCAACTTCCTGGTAAATATTCCTGAAATTAGCACTTTCAGAATTATTCCATTCTCTGTCGAATATTGCTAACAATTCTACAGCTCTGTCATCCGCCATAATTTATCCTGGTACCATATGAATATTCGGAACAATACCTTCTCGCTGAGAAGCCTCGAAATACCTATCTCCATAACACCCGTGAATATGAGAACCCATCTTACCGGCAAACATAGAAGAAGACCTGTTAAATTCTTCTCCACCAACAATAACAGTATCCACAACAACTTCTTGAGTTTCGAGTAATTTTAGTCGTTCAGATTCAGTCATTTCTTCTGCTCTTTTAACCAAGCCTCAACTTTTTCAAGTCCTGCTCTGCCGGTATCAATTCACCAGTTAAAAACGTCTCTTTCCTGCCACGGGGTCTTTTCTTTCGCGCTATATCTCCAACCTCTTCGCCTACTTTTGGTATAGGGGGCGTAACAGGTACAGGCGGTGCTTTGATTGCTTTCGGTTTACCCGCAGTAGCAGATATTGCTACTGCTGCGCCTGCACCTATTGCTGCTGGAACAAGAAATTTTGCCGCTAATAAACCACCCATTACAAACTCCTATGTCTAACTAATTGTCTCTTATTTTTCTTTGTATTTATCTGTGCGTTGGTCTGTCTATTTGTTTTGTATTGTGAAACCACTCTTATCCTGTGTCCGCTTGCAGCTAAGATAAAATAGTTTAATGCACTACGAAAATGGTCCTGCCTGTCGCCGGTAGGTCTGTATCGATAAATAAACCCACCACTTCTTTTATCTTTTTCTTCAAACTTGGCACAGTTACAACATTGACGAGCAAACTCTTCCGTTTCAGGGCATTGGCAAGGTAAGACTATATTACCGTTGGTAATCAATCTGTGTGTTCTATCAAAGATTTCTGTTCGGTTGACTTTAGCTACGCCGGTATTGTCATTGAATATCTCCGGTGTGATTTGAGTGTCGCTGTACTGACAAAGGAATGTTTTATGTCTTGAAGATTTTTGATATTCTCTAACAAGGTCATATTCGCATCCAATATCAAGTACATCACTTTGCACATTATACCTTCGGGCAAAATCGTAAATATCTTGCTTACTGGTAACAGTACAGGCTCTTATTATCTCATACCTGTCATTGGAAGTCTTTATTCCAATAACCAAATGGTGCTTGAATTTACCTATATCGACCCCCATCGCGCACGGACCATCGTGGCGTGTAGCAGGAGCATCATTACCACAATTAGCAAGAACATCACTCTTTCTTAATTTCTCATCCTTATTGGAATACGGCCTTCCTAATCGAAGCCTGTAAATATTGGCCAAGTCGCCAAAAGGCGGATTTACAAAATCTTCCAGTATCTCGGCAGGGTCGTTAAACGGCGTAATCAACTGACTTGCCATATAACCGTGCATATATTTCGACTTGTCAGGATAATCTGGAACCCACTGACCAGTTCCAGGACCAGCCCAAACAAGAACCTCTTTGCCGCATTTATCACAACCGACATATCCAGTACCATCAGAGCGAATTTTAACGCATTGTGGAAAACTCTTTTCGGCACAAGTCCAATTACCTCGTACTGTCGTAGCGGTTGGGGTTGAAATTAAACCACTACACGAACACTTTCTAAACCAGTACCTCTGGTCAGAAGAGTTGTGCGACAACAAACCATTTGCAATAAAAGTTTTATGTTCAGTTCCAAGAGCTATAACACTTTTTCTTCCAACATCTTCAATTTTAACTACTTTGGGTTTTTTAGTATTACCTCTATCATTGCCAACCGATACATCCTCCCATATAATTGACGCCTTTTGCATAAGCCTGATAGGTTTAAACATACCAAGAAATCTTAAATTTTGAGGCAAACCACCACTTATTGTTAGAATGAAACATCCGTGCGAGTTTGATATTTTGTGAAATGTAAAATTTCTATCATCTAAAAACTTTTTAACCTGCCTTAAAACAATTCCGTCATTTTGAGAAAAATGAATTGTAGTTGATTGGCCTTTGCGTTGTTTGACATCTTTCTTGCTTCTCAAAATACAACCTTCTCCATCATATATGCCCGAAATCCAACCAGCGTCTTTTGTTTTTTCCTCATCCCACGTCCCTATAGAAAACAATTTGTCGCCAACTTTTAATTTTTCAGTAGTTTTCCATTTTGTATTAGTATCTTTCTCAGTAAGCCATTTATGTTCTTTGCTAACAGTTACTATAGTGCCATCATCAAGATATATTTTAAAACAAGGCAATTCTGTTTTTTCACAATTAGTTACTTTCGTAGAACGATAACGCCTTGTTTTATTGCCAGATACTTTTTCTTCATCAAAACCAATCAAATAATCTCCGTTTTCAAGTTCGTCAGCACGTTTCCACTCCAAATCCGTTGTGAGTATTTTGGTATCTGGAGTAATACACTTAAAAATAAGGTCAATACCGAAATCCTCGTGAGAAGGATTACCTAAATAAACTTCATGTTGATGAGGGGACATCCCCATGCTCGCTATGTATTTAACTATCGCCTCAGGGTCCATAAAGTCAACTTCATCAAATACACACTTATCCACCGAAAAGCCAGCAGTTTTAGACGAAGTACTTTCTTCAGAATCACCGATTTTCTGGCCGAGTCTGGCGCCACGAAGCCACAACATTGCGTCATTGACCTTTTTTAGGGTAGTTGTGTCTGTCCCGCCCGCCACATTCTTGACATAATTCCCTATGGCTTTTTTATTTGCAGCTATTAAGGGCTTGAATATCGACTTGCTGAACTCACCTACCTCATCATTGGTTGGAAAGATGTGGGCCACACCTAATTTATATATGCCCATTATCATGCCATGCAGGTCTTTGAGTACCTCGTTAATAGTAGCGCCAAAACTTTGCCTCGCCTTCAGATAGCATAACCGACGAGACTTACTACTCATAGGCTCGACCTGGTATTCAAATCCCTTGAATGTAAACAGACCTGCCTGAAGCCGAATCTTCTTTAATTCGACCCAGTAGCCTACATCCAAACTCGCCATATCTTCAGTGTTTAGGTCAACCATGTAATTCTCAAATCCTTTATGCAAACGCTTCAATTACTTCATGCCGCTCATATCTAAGTACATTGCCGTGGCGGCCCACAAAAGTCTCTCCATAACCAATTACCTTCCAGTATATCCAGTGAGGCAAGTCAGTAGAAGCCAAGCATTCATTCCATTCACGAAAAACCGTACCTATCGGGCGAAGAACCTTCTCAGGATGAATATCAACTTCTTTAGTACATTTCTGTCCAGCTTTTATTAAGGATTCAATCATCTATGTAATTCTCAATAGATTCTTTGTGAGGGTTATCTATCCATTTTGGCTCGCCACACCATATACACCTTGTTATTATAGATGAACTAAAGGTGTCTATCACTCCGGTATCTCTCGCCTCCTTGTCTATTTTTACCTTTCTATTATGAAAACCATACCGGCATAAAATCTTTTGCCACCAATTCATATAGGACATATACTTTCCTCTTATAAGCCCTTCTTGAAACTGTTGTGCATAAAGACTCATTTTTTTCCTTCTATGTAATTCTCAAATCTTTCAATATAGGGGTTGGATGGGACATAATCATCATCAAGTCCCATAAGACCTCTTGCTACAAACCTCATTACGGCCTTCGTTAAGATTACAGGACTATTAACCGGAGATGGGACATAATCAATCATTATGCTATTCTCGCCATATCTCGATGCAACAGATAGTCTTGATATTCACGTTCGGCCCTCAAATACTCTGGGCACCAGGATTCATTCGTAACAAATTGCCTCCGATATTCGCCATATTGAATTTCCTCAAGAATATCCCTTTTGCCTTTTTTCTGTTTTGGGAACATAAAACGTACAAACATTACGTTACCTCCTGTTTCAATTTCCAGGCCGGAACCATATGACCTGCCTCTTTTAACTCCTCAACCGTCATAGTCAATAACCGATAAATAACCTCCGCATACTCAGGACTGTCCTTCCACTTGGCCCGACAGCCCATAGCCCATTGAAGCTGCTCGGCAGTCCTCTGGCTCGTGTGCTTGTCAGGCTGGCCCGTGGGCCGGACTACGTTCTGGGGTAACTTGTCGAGCATGACCTCAGTAAGTATCCTGTCAGTTTGCTCACAGTCCCCGTTATGTGGACATATTGGACAAGTTTCATTGACAGTACATAATTCATTAGATGTTACGGTTTCGCTTTGAGGACTAACCGTAACATTCTGTGTCGATTCCGGTGTGTTCGTTTTAGACATAAACCACCTCCATCTCTGCAAACTTCTCAAGTACACAAGATAATTTGTCTTCACTAAACATAAACCATTCCCTACGCACATGACATAAATCAAATTCAATATGTAATTCTCTTTCAGATTTATAGACATCCTCCGTCTTAAATGTTTTGATTAAGTCAAGTTCAAATGGCAGACTGGCCTGTAATGTTTTGAGCCTATTTGCAGGAATACCTGTAGTTAATCCTATCTTGTAATATGGAAAACCTAAACAATGAATTAAGTATACATATCCTGAAACGGGAACATTTCCCTTGTGTCGGTTGTGTGCCGTTTTGCACTTACCCGAACAATACTTGCTTCGGCCCTTGGCCTCGTTATCACAGTTTAGACATTGCATTAGATACTCCTTTATCTGCTCGACAAATAACTTAAATGATAACTAATCTCTCGAAGAGATTGTGTGAGCTGTTTGTAAACAGTTCTCGTCATTACCCTGTTTCTAACTGAAACAACCATATTATACCACCGGTCTTCATCGTAAGCGTCACATTCGTCCCTAAACCTTTTCTTGGACTCAGGTATATTGTTTATTGGTATTGTTGCCATTGGATACTCCTTAATCAGACTTCAGAAGACCGCAGAACCTACACCTTTCGGCCCCGCAAGGACCATATTTTACAAATTCATGGCCGCCGTGAGCCAAACAAACCTTTTCGTTCTCTCGTTCAGCAATCCCAGACTTTAACTCATTTAGCTCTTCTAAAAGAATGTCAAAACGCTTCTCATAAGCATCAACTAATACTTTTAGCATTTCTGCATCCATTTTCTACTCCTTGGGTCTTGAATCGGGCGGTTGCAACCAATAATCTAATTTCTGCTCTATCACTTGACCAGCACGAGACTTACCAAACTTATCAAAGGCCTGGACTGTCTTGTATAAAAATACTAAAGCGAAGGTTAACATGAAAAGAAACGTCAAAGATAATATCATTGTCTTACGGGATTCTTCTGTCATTTCTCATTCTCCTTTGTCCAGAATTAGTAAACTCCAATATATATTGTTCCTTAGACTAATCAAACAACCAATTATCATCTTCTGGCTTATCAGCAACTATTTTAAGCCGCTTGTTAATATGTAATTCCAAATGACAATTAGCACACATTACATTACACTTTGCTACCTCTGCCACTATTAAATTAAACGCTTTGTCTCGGCCATAACATATAGTAAATTTTTTAGTAGAAGAGTCTCTATGGTGAAAAACAAGGCAACAAGCCCTATTTTCGCCACAAACCAAGCAGGTATGAGCAGATTTGTATTCTTCTAAATACAAACGCACCTTAGCTCTATTTGTCCGTTTCCATTCTCGTTTCTTTTGTCGAGCTAAATTGTCCATAATACTCCAAAACGATATATATTGCTTACCATACTATACATTACCTGACGGGCGGGCCTTGGGGGCTTCGTCTTCTTTAAGGCCTGGCCCCTGTTCCTCTACGTCTAAGGGCCGTTCGGCCACTGGCTGGCCTCCTAGAGGCCCTGACACAAGCTCAGCCTCGACCACGCCGTACTTAAGCTGTCGCCTCAGTCTGATAAGCTCAAGCCCCAGCCTGGCCTCAGACTCGCTCAGCTCGCGGGCCTGGTCAGGGTCGGTGAGAACTACACTAATGAAATCGCACTCAGACTTGCCTAAAAGCTCACTGGCGCGTAGTCTATCAGGCATTTGAGCGTCTTTGTTATTCATGGTTGAGGTCCAGAACTGTTTACGCTTATCCCGTGTAGCTACACTCTCAGCCTTAGTTTCAGCCTGTAACCGTGCTATTTCTGCTTTTACATTAGTCTTAGTTAGTATCCTGCAACCGTTTACTTTTGCTGTTTCATTAGAGCAGTCCGGGTGTACTTTCCGATATGCTTTTAACGCATTATGCCCATTTATAAGCCAATAGTTAAGAAAGTCCAAGTCATTCTGTATTATTGGATTAGTTATATTTGGCATTTTGTTTAGATTTTAACTCCTTATCTTTACACGGTTTATGATTATTTTTAATTATTCTTCGATTTTTTACTTGCTTTTGTCTTTATCTGTGTTATACTTTCCTTAGAAAGAGCAATTCTCCAAAACATATTAAGGTCGCTGGATTCTTGCTCTTTCCTGTCTGGCGGCCTTTTTAACTGAAAGAGAGGTTAAATCATGGAATCTATTTTAGACACTTACGAAAGTCCCTTGACCGCCGAATATGACTGGCCCTGTCCTTGTTGCGATGGCAACGGCGAATATATCGGTACTTTAGGCTGTCTGCGGTGGTATCGCTGCCGGGACTGTGGTATTGAATTTAACATTATCCAATCCTAACTGACTACTGTTTTTGAAAGAGCTAAACTATTTACTTATGAAAGAGAGGTTTTATTATGACAAACAGACATTACAGTCTTGCAGAAAAACACTATGCTATAGCAGTACATACTGACTTAAAGGATGCTGATGTTGAAACCTTAGCACGGATGTTTGATTATTTAACTTTTGCCGAGTTAAAGAGAGTCGCAAAGGTTACAAGCCTACTTAGTAAAGGCAAACCAGACTGAAACGCTTAACCTCTGGCCTCTCACCAGGTCAGGGCTTAACTGTTTTATGTTAAAGAGCTATTTTACAAGTAAAAACAGAGGTCAGGAAGGAGCTTATTATGGAAAACGAAGAAGTATTCCAATTTTTCTCAGATTCCAGCCATGCCTTACTTACTCCTGATTTTGCTCAAAAAGTCGCTGGTTTATTCGGCCAAGATTGCTCAGGACTTGTCGATATATTCGAGACAAGCACCGAACCAAAAGGTTATCATGGGCCAACAGCAGACGGCGTACCAGCCTTTACGCTCTCCAAATGGCTATGTTCCAAACTTAACCTGTCCACATCTACGTTTTTCGGTCGTGGCACACAACATCGAGCCTGTTGCAAATTATTAAAGACCAAACTATAACTTTAATAGACCTCTGTTTCCGACCAGCTTCGGTATTTGCGCCGGTTCAACTCCGGCGGCTGGTCTTAATGTTCTTTCAAAACTAAATAGAAGCTCAGAAAGTAGAGGTAAACTATGGAAACAATAGAAAAAATCAAATTGTTTGCCGAATTAGTACAAAAACAACAATTGGCCCGAATGAATGCCAAAATGCCACAACCGGATTATCCTGATTTTTGGTTAAGGGACGCTACTACTAAAATCCGGGCAGGCAGGAAATATACCAAAGTCGATGTAGGTGCATCTGGCAAATTTATGGTCGTCAATGAAACAGGCAAAATCTTTGGCATTAAAGCGTATGGCGTTATCCACCGTGGCAAAAGATACGGTACACTTGACACGATTAACCAGTACTATTGGGGCAACTATTCTCCAACAGCAATCGCCACCACAGAAAGTGAGGTGAAGCCATGATTACATCTGGAAAATGGGAAGTAGTTATCGGCGGAATACCAGCAACACGAGCAATCGCAGCTAACGATGTGATTATCGCAAACCTCAACGGGCCTCCGGCAAATAAAGAAGTCATTGACAACGCCCAGCTAATCGCCGCGGCTCCTGAAACAGCTAAAGAGCGGGACAGGCTGAAAATCATCAATACTGAATTACTGGAAGCGTGCGAAAATATACGGAACTATGAAGAAGCGGGGCGAGTAATTATTGGCGATAAAACAGCGCCTAAAAGTTATATTTGCAACCTTGCTGAACAAGCAATCGCCAAAGCCACAGAAACTAATTAACTTATAAAAGAGCTTCTATCTACTTAATAGCCTCTGCCGGCTGTGTAGGTCGGCGGGGGCTTATTTTTTGACATGTAATCTCTCCTGGATATACTGTCAGGGTTCGCATATAGTCTTTTATGAACTCAAACAGGCAATGCTGGCAAATATCACACTCTACCTTTTCCATATCGCCAAATACCGAACCATAACCACTTGTAAACCTAATATGATGAAATTCCTGTATTTCGTCCCAATGCTCCGAATAATTGTATGATTTATGGCATTTATCACAAGTTAAAGCGACTTTCGTTGATATTGTACCTGTTTCTTCTTTAGTTTGTATCATATTACCTCAAAAAGAGCGGGGCCGCAAGTCTTTTATTCTCTATTGGTTGTTTTGCTCCCCGCTCATTTCGTATGAACCTTTTTAGGTTTTATTGGTATCAACCCACCAAGAGACATATACACCCTTGTTGCTTTTGATATGTTTCTGCCTTGACATTTGCTTCTACGATACACTTTTGTCATATCTTCAAACCCTTTCAGGTTTTTGCTTTCAGACCTGCCACAAGGAAGACAGGCCTTTAAGGGACACAAAGCATAACTTCATGATTTATTAGTTACTTACTTAACTATCTTAATAAAACAAGGCTTTAACGCATAATAAGCTATCGCCCTGCTTTTAAGGTTTTTATATCGTAAAAGCTATGCTTATCGCCGGTACTTGATTCAGCCGTTGGTTATGCGTCCATTGGCAGGTCATCAGTAACCTTTTTCGAGCGCCACCTCTACTCAAGCCACCTGAAGCCTTGTACGACCTTTTGTCAATCAATTCCATAGCGTCCCTTAATTTCATATTCCAACAGGCCGAATTTGCACCGGCGACTTATCTCTAAGCCCTCGTTCGTGCTTTCGAATCATCCTGCTTCCCACACGCCGCTGTTGGTATTTACTTATAAAAGCCTATTCCTTGCCAGCTACCATTGCTGGTGAGTATCTTGCGGGACGCCCCATCCCTGGGTTTGCCCCGCATATTAGTCTGGCCTGCGTCCAGGCCTCTTAGTATTTACTTGTCAATCCCACCACGGGGCTGTACTTTAATGTAGTTATTGTGTTGCAGTCCCGCAAGATAGTCGTCTTTTATTAAATTATACGCACGTCCATCGGGAATGTCCAGATAAAAATTAAATATATTTTCGCCACATTCCCTCTTTTTGGCCCAAAATCGAGGGCAGGCAAAAAAATATCCAAGTAGGCGCTTGACTTTTGCCCTTTTGTGATGTATATTTTAAGAGTGAATGGTGGAAATTCACGATAACACAAACAGGCTCGCAGTTTCATTTCCTCCACCGTTCACGAAGAAGCTGCGGGCCTTAACTTGAAAGATAAAAATGAAACATATTGATATTTCAACACGGACATATCCAAACGTCTTTGCTTTAGTTGATGACGAGGATTTTGAATGGCTTAATCAGTGGAAATGGACTATAATGAAAAGTAAAGGTAAGTATTACGTTTTCCAAAATACTTTACGAACATTTATGCATAGAAAAATTATAAATGTACCAAAAGACTTACAAACTGACCATATAAATAATAATGGCTTAGATAACCGCAAAATAAATTTAAGACTTTGTACTAACAGCCAAAATTCGCAAAACCGGCGACATTATACAAATAAATCAAGTAAATACAAAGGTGTGTCTTGGCATAAATTTAAAAAGAAATGGCGAGCACAAATAGGACTAAATAAAAAACGTATTCATCTTGGATATTTTGAGGCAGAAAAAGAAGCGGCCAAAATTTATAATAAAGAAGCAAAAGAATTATTTGGAGATTTTGCTTATATTAACTCTATTTAGAACCGCCCCGGCAGGTCTCTCCTCCCATCCTCGGCTTGCCGGGCCTTTGAAAAGGAGAATGAAAAATGTTGAATTTCGAGTGTGCAGATAAAACAAATACAGGATTGGTGGAATTATGCTTTACAGATTCCGAAGGAGACGAAAGTATAAAAGTTTGTGTCTCTGTTCAAACTGTTTGGGATATTGCAAAAGAAATACGAAGAAAGTTTGGTTATACCACCACGAAGAGAGCAAAGACTTAGCCCCCGCTCGAAGTTGGTCGGGCCTATGAGCTATTTTACATAAAGTATGGCAGTGGCGGAAGTGGTTCGGTTATAAAAGCCGGATTGATAGACGCTTCGTATCTGGAATGGTACGTTAAACGGGCTGTAGCCCGTGATATGTTGTTTATCAACCTCTATCGTGCAGGTTTGAATCCTGCCTGCCATACTTTATAATTTAGAGAGGTAAAAAATGGAACATATAAAAGAAGAATTTTTAGCAGCCAAACTACACGACATCTATCCAATAGATAAAAATGTTTGTTCTTGGAATAGGTATGATATGAGAGCGGTGAAATTTGTAATAGTACCAGAAATTGACAAGCTCAAAGCCAGCCGCGATGATTTACTGGTACTCATTAAAAAAGCACACAAAGAAGGATATGTTGATGGATATTCGGATGGTGTTGCAACTGATGGCTGTGTAGAAAATAATATAATTGACCAAGATGATTGGGTAGAATCTTGGAATACAAGCGAATGCCAGCAAGCAATCGCCAAAGCAAACCAAACTTGAAACCGGGGCACTATTATAGTAACGGCCTCGACTTTGGCCAGCCTGGGCAATCCTGGAGAGTTTTATTTTGACAAGGAGTGAAATAATGAGGATATGGTTCAAGAAGCTAATATGTAGAATTTTCGACCATAAATGGCAGGGCTTTCAAGGAAAGCGCCGGTATGTTGTTTGTAAAAGATGCAAATGCCTTCCCGCAAGCCAATGGAAGGCCTGGTTGAAAATAAAAACTCCTAAACATGAGGTAAAAAAATGAAAATATTAGCTCGGCACAAATGGCTCGTAGATTGCACAATTACCGAAAGTTGCGATAACACAAAAGATACTGAGACCCAAGTTTATCGAAGATTTACAGCTACAATCAGAGGATGGCGAAATTGGCGTATATTTGAAGGATTAGTAACGCCTGATACAACTCAATTTGTAATCGACAAAGTAAAATCTATTAGAAAACGAATTGATGAAAATGATGAATCTGTATTTAATCTATGAAAGAGAGGTTGAAAATGAAAAAAAATGACAAACAATGGATAATAGATTTTATCGACATAAAAGAAACTGGCCTTGATTTTGCATATTGTCGGAGCGATGTTGAGTCTGCTCATAAAATAGAAGAAGACATAAAAAGATTAAGGGCTATGTATAAGGTGTAAAAAATGAGATTACTCTCAGCTATCGCTGCCGCCCTCTGGTGTCTAATTAAACTACTCTGGTGGCCGGACTATAAGGGATTTTAGGATATGTCTTTGCTTTCTTTATCCGCACTTGGATTTTGCACATCTTTTGCATTGGTGATTTTTCTTTATCATATTAAAAATAAAACCACCTACATTATAGACTGTATATTCCACTCTACCACAACAAGTGAAAGTATTATCAAAACGGCTAATACAATGAACTTTAACTTTTAGCTTTTCACTCATTTTACTTATCCTCGCTTTTGTCTACCTAATAGTTTATTAGCCTTATCAACGGCGGCCTGCCATTTCTTCTCTTTGCGAATCAAGGGCGGTCCATTCTGCCGGTCGAGTAATTCTTCTAAGGCTTCTTTAAGCTCGACGATTTCGGCTTGGTCTTCATCTGCCTCTATTTTGGCAATATCAAGCTGCTCCTGGGAAGCATTTAACTCAAATTGGAGTTGTTTGATAGTCCCGGTATCATCTTTGAATTGCTGCTCATTTGCCCCAATTTCCGTTTTGAGTTCGTATCGTTGTTTTTTCAACAATATTATGCCAGCTTGTAATTCGGCAATTATGTCTTTATCTTCGGCTTCGAGCTTTGTCCGACAATCATCAAATTCAGCATAATTTCTATTCATTCCTTCTGTTAAAGTCTCATCTGGTTTAATCATAAAACCGAACACTCCTTTTTTGGCTTCTGCGATTTCGGCTTGGATTTCATTATTCTTATATTTCAACGCCACAATCTTGCCGCCAAGTTTGGTGTTGTCTGTGCGTAAGTAAGCCGTGTCCTTTTGGAGTTGGTCGATTTCATTTACAATAATTATAAAATGTTTATTTTGTGGTATATGGCCGTGTTCATATAAATATCTTATTGTTTCTTTTGCGTCCATTCTATCCACTGCCTTTCGTTGTTAGGGATTGCTTTTTCAGCCACTTACAAAATCTGTATCTCCAAGGAGGCGTAATACCTACAGTTCCAAAAATTCCCCAAGGACAAAAAGTGCTATGCCAGATTTTATACACTACCTTAAACATCAACTTCATTTCCACCTTCGTCTTTCGTTAGGGCTTGCTCAGCCAATTCTACCATTCGGATTACTTTTTCTTTATGCGTTATGCGACTTCTTGCAATTACTCGAATTTGCCCAAGATATATTTCCTCAAGTTCCTTGATGCGTTTGTCTTTGGCTGCAAGGGCGGACTGTAGTTGGGAATGATTATCGAGAATTTTACAACCTCGAATAAATTCGTTTCCGGTTTCAACTTTATCAATGCTCACTCCAAAAAAGATTCGGCTGGCCAATTCTTGTGTATCACACCAATTACCAATAGATGTATGGAGACACTTTTCAAAAACCATACGTACTCGATATGTGTCTTTACTCATTTTCCACCACCTTTCAGGGCTTGTTCCATATCAATATCATTTACTCTGCAATAATGGTCTATCAATAGTAATTCTCCTGTTAATTTTTCAATGCTTTTATCTTTAGCAGCAAGAGCTTGCTGCTGTTGGTCGAGACGGTCGCAGGCTTGTAATACTTCTGTCATGTGAGCAATCCCCATATCCGCCACTATCTCTCGTAATTCTTTCGTAAACTCCCCTGCCTCGGCCTGTGGCTCGGCTGGCTGGTCGCTGGGCTGACAGAGATGAACACTACCAGGACTTAGCTCACCACATCGTTTACATTGGGTAACATAAACCCCTGATTTAATTTCTACAAAACCATCAATCGGTCCTGTTATTCTGGCAAATGTCTCGCAGGGCTGGTCGAATAAAGAGAGGGCTTGGCGAAGTTGTCTTATACAATAATCTCTTAATGTCGAGCCTTTCGTTTCTCTTATATCTTCTTCCATTTCTTTCAGCAATTCTTTTACTTCATTCATTTTTCATTCTCCTTTCAAAATATCTTACATATTAACCATATCACGAATACGTCAAGAGCCAAAGCTATGCCTATCAATATCAGCATAGTAATTAAATATTCATGTTTCCAGTTCACTCGAATTTCTCCTTCAAAGCCTTGTTAATCTTTTCAGTATCTAATTCCGGCTCATCCGGAACGGACTTTATTATAACATCAGCCTTATCTTTACTCAAGGCAGGCTTTGGTTTAGGTTCAATATCTATGTCTTCCCAGCCACTCTGATTGAGCCATGTTACAGGGTCTCGTATGGCTGAGCCTTCAAATTGCTTGATATATCTGACTTTTCTGAGGCACTCAGCGTGTATCTCAGGCGTGAGTTTCTGCCACGACTTAAATGCAGGGCCTTTCTTGCGCTTGATTCGGCGGCTGGCCTGCCTATCCCACCGAAATGGATACTTAACAAAAAACTCTAAAAATTCAGGTGTATAATTCATTACTTAGCTTCCCTAAATATCCAGTCGCGAAACCACATAAAACATCGCTCGCCGTTACAGTCTAAGGTATCTACTCCAAGAGGAGTTATCTTTCGGACTGTATGCGGGTTGCCCCTGTGCCGATGGCCTTTCGGGTCTCGCTTCTGGATGGCGTGGATTACGAAGCCTTCATCCATTACTATCTTTCTGCTCAATTAAACCTATCGTTATATTTGTACTGCCACATTTACAATTATAGCCGAAGAACGGCAAGTTACAATCAAGGCAAAAGTTTGGTTGATATACTTTCGTTTCTATCACCTTGGAACGGCTCATCGCAGCATCCCTTGCGGCCAAACCGCTTGTAATATATTTCTGTTGCTTCGCATAGTGCATAGTAGCATCTCCAACACACCAATTCATTCTTTCGATTCACTTTCGCAGGGTTTCCGCATTTACACTTCACTTTTTATCTCTCAATAAGACTGTATTTTTCCTTTTCGGCCTGGATTCTTTGCTCTGCTATTTTGCAATAGTCATAATTTGGTTAGTTTTTTTCAAAACTTTACTCGTTTTCTCTGACATATCCTTTACTCTTTATCTAACCACTCCTGCACCAAAATCGCATGGTTAAGCTCATCTGAATAATTGCCTTCGTTCAACTGGTCTTCTGTCATTATCATATTCTCTAACAGGTAAAAGTGGCTGCACTTGACCTGTTTGATTAGCTCTTTGAGACGGTCAGACATTTCAGATAAACCTCACTATACCCTTGACTTTACTGAAAAGTTCATTTGCATATATTACCCGATAGGAGTACTTTTTTATCATTCGGATTCGGTTAAAATCTTTTTTCTTTTTACCACTCATAACCAAAACAAGTTTCACTTCCGGCCTGTACTTGGCAACCCGCCTGAATTTAGTTACATCTACCCCCTGAAGCCAGCCCTTGTACTCCCAATATTCAAAATTGCCGCTATTGTAAAGTACATCAAAGTCAACCAGAAATTGCTTTGCTCCTTTTGTCTCATTCGGGAAGGTGAATGTTGTCTGTTCAAAAGCCCAGTCTTTTATCAGTTTTTGTTCTTTCAGGAATTGAAGATACAAAGCCAGATTGCATTCTCCTTTAGACCGGTAGCTGTAAATCTTGCCACCGATAGTAACCTTTTTCTGCGGTTGGTTATGATAATCAACGATAATTCGGGTCATATCTATTCCTTATTATTGCAACTCCTGCCGGTCGGGACGCTCCACCCGCTGTTACGCAGCCGCCTGTTCCCGACGCCAACCCACTGCTCTTCGGCAGGAGCTTAAATTGGGTGGGGCAGACAAGATAAGTCGCGACTTAGGCCCCGCAATCGTCCTGCTCGTTTTTTTCAACGAAGCCTTTACTGCCCCATATATCTATTTACTTTTTAATAAGAGGCGAGACTTATCGCTTCGCCTCGGAGGGTGATGTGAAGCTATTTTGTTATTGCATAATAAATCACATAAAACCAACTACATATACCATGCCATATTGCCCACCAAATAGATTTATACAGGCTCCACGATATAACGATTGCTAACGCACAACCAAACCCAATCCCTGCACTTGTTGATGATTGTTTGCTCATCTTCATTTTCCTTTCCGGCTTTCATTTGCGATTATATTACATAAAGCCTTGTCCGATACAGGACCCCACTTGCCGTCAACTTTTACAATTTTCCTTACACCGTCTATCTTCACCTTATCATAGCCTGAATCAATTATACGCTGCTGTACCTTGCGTATGTACTTTTCAGGCGACATTAGCTCAAGTTTAGGCTTAGGTGGAGGCTCAGGTCTGCAACGCCAGCCAAGTGCGAAGCTGGCTATGATTAAGAGTATTGTTATAAAGGTTCGTTTCATTTGGGCTTTCCATTCGGGAATTTCTTTTTCAAAGCATTTGCCAGCATATACAATCCCACATTAAGATTAAAAAGTTTTTGAATTTCATAAAGTTCATTATGAGCAATTTTTTCTTCAAGCCTGATACATAAACGTCTTTGTCTGCTCCAAATCGAAAAAGGAAAGATTCTCCACCACCACCAAAGTATATTGCTTATTTTGTCCCATTTTGACCACGATGATGGAGACTTTTTGTAAACATCTCTCACCTGCCACCATCTTGTTTTGCCTTGCCAAGTTGACATTTCTTTTTTGATTAAAGCTAATAGTTTTTTATCAGTCATTTCCTTTTCCTTTCAAAGCCGGACGGCAGGCCGTATCGCGGTATCTAATTAAAGTCGCTAATAGGGGCTTGCCCTGTTTTACTCGCTTGCCGCCCTTGCCGAGTCTTTAGTTTTTAATGACAGCAGGACTTCGCGGCAACATCCATGTTAAGCCCCGCTGCCGCTTCCTTAGTTTGGTCTTCGGAATTTCCACCAAATACGTTTATGTTGAAAATATTCACATTTACCATTCGTGTTTGAACTTCTATTTAAGACAGTTTCATCTTTCACGCCGGTAAACTGATTCCGTTCTTTTGTGTCTTCTCTCTTGCACCATGAAAAAAGATACGCAAATTTACAATCTGTGCAGTATTTCATTATTTTGTCTCCAGTTCATATTGTCCTATCCATTTGCCCGACCTTGTTTTTATCATAGTTGTCTTGATTCTCATTCCCTGTCGCCGAAGCCGATGAATTATCGAGCCTAACCTAAGCGAATCGAATAATCGTAACGCTTGTAACTGGGTTAATTTCCGGCCTGTAAGCAAATACTTTTCAACTCGTTTGATTTGTGATTTCATTTTGGCCTCCAGAATTTCCACCACTTACGGATGTAATATGCACAGCCCTCAACATAATTATCATACAGATAGTTCATTATTCTTACACAACGACATTTATTGGGCGGCTTTTTAGTTTCACAATCCTTGCACCGTTTCATTCTTTCTCCTTAAATTGTCTCCTGATGACGATAAAGGTATTCTATAATTTTTGATAGAACATTGACATCATCATTGACTAATCCAATTGCATGATTACACTTGCCACACAATAATCCTCGGACTTGTCCTGTTTTGTGATTATGGTCAACATGAAGGTATTTTTGTGTTTTATGTTTATGATTTTTACCACAAATAGCACACGCGCCATTTTGGTTTTTCAACATTTCCTCATATGTTTCAATCGTAATCCCATATCTATGCTTATAATAATATCCTCTTACTCTTTCTTGGTATTCACGGTTTTTCCAACGTTCTCTAATTCTTTTATTTCTTCCTTCTCGGATATGTGGGTTTTTTGATAAATACTCTTTTCTAAGTTTTCTTTCACATATAAAGCAATAATACGACCTTTGCCTTCTGGTTTTACTTTGACGATTAACAGAAAATTCATCTTCTGGTTTTATTTTTTGACAACGAGAACATTTTAATTGTTCCATTTGACTATCTCCAATAAAAGAGCCAACCAGAGTTGGTACGCAGACTGAGCTTGCGCTCGATTTGCCTCTGGTTGGCATTATCTGATTGGCTTCTTCTGCGTACCATACCATCATTATCAACCTTTATTGAAGAATGTCAAGAAAAATAAAAAATTATTTATACGGTCTCCTGGTGCCTATAGAGACTCTGAAAAGCTGTCAGTTGAGCCTTCCTTGCCTCTAATTTACTTATGCAGGCTTTATATGCCGATTCAGCTACCAGCTTATCGTAAAGCTCGCTTACACACTCACCCTTGACAATCTTATCCATCAAAGTTGCAGGGTGTTTACTTGCAAGTTGAATCGTCTTTATTGCTACTGCTTTGTCGTAGGCGCTAACGGCAATGGCCTTTTTTTCGCCAAGTTTGTCAAGAGCCTCGCAATGTTCGCCGATTTCGCTGACAATTTTAAGCATTGCCTTTGAGATTTTCTGTAGTTCCGGTGTATTCATAATAACTCCTCAAACTGAATATTCTTCATCATAACTTGTAGTATCTGTCTGTGGTGAGGTATCATCATAAACATTAGAATTATGACTCATAGTAGTAGGGAATTGCCTCGTTGTGAGTATTCTGTAAAACTCCTCTTGTTTAGCTGCAATCGCAGGTTCATCTATCTTGTCGTGGCAATACTGTAAATTTGCCAGATTAAGGGCCTGCGCCCACCTGATTTCATCTTGCCTGTTATCTGTCGGTTGTGGGGTGTTCTGGCCACCAGCGGCCTGTGGCTGGCCCTGAGCAGGCTGTGAGCCTTGAGGTTGGCCGTATTGAGGGTTGAATTTCTTGAATCTTGGGCCGTGTTGAGTATTCGTCATTTCCACATTTATCAGCTGTCCGATAGCGATAGGATAGGTCTGTGTTTTCGACCCTATCTGGCCGGTGTGTGTACCCTGCTGGCTCTGGATAGTCATTTGGAAAGTATAAATATACCCGTTGCTACCTTGATACCCGCCATCCGGTACGATTTGTGTTATTGTTCCTTGGATTACCATTTTAATTCTCCTTTAGTTAATTTCACCTGTCATAGCAAACTTTGCTAATTGTTTAATTGCTCTAATTTTGGTTTCGTCTAAAAAATATTCATCTTCTTTTTTTTCATAAATCAAAAAAGACATGACCCCATTCTTTTCTATCTCGGCTCGTATATAACCGTGTCTACATTTGCCCTCATTTACTGCGTCCCATTTATCGGTTTTGTCTTGGAGTTCAGCAGGTTTCTTATCAGTCAAGATACCAGTTAAGAATTTGTCCTTATGCTTAATCTTGAACACGGCCCTTGTCCCTGCAACTTCAGAGTCGATGTACTCCAGGCCCTGCGGTGTGTCGGAGACATATACAGTCATCTCATAATCCTTGCCGTCATCGTCCATAAAATATACCAGTTGTTTCTGCTGGTCGAAATCGTTCTGGTCTGGTCTGGTTTGTGTGGCTTCGCCTACGGTTATATAAGTAATAGCGATGTTGTGCCAGACACCTTCACGCTGTTCGTATAAATCTTGGATATTCATTTTGGCCTCCAGAATTTCCAGCGTTTGCGTTTGTAATATTCTTTTGTTTTGGGGCAAGGCCCGACAGCGTCAATAATTTGACATTGATTATTATGCCAAAATTTACAATCTTCACAATATCGTTTCATTCCACTATCCTCTCTTCGGGCCAATTCCGAAAATCCTCGAGAATAAATTCCCAGTCCGGTTCTGGTCGTTTCATTTCTTGCTCCTGTTTCTTAGGTGTTTTTTTCTATGGTGCTTAAAACAAAACCATTCAACTTTAAGAGGATTATTATAGTCTGGATGATGTGCCTCTGCGGGTTTGCCGCATTTTTCACAAACACTTCTTTTAATTTTACCATCTCTTATAGCATGATTTAATATTGACCGACATTTTTTTCTTAATTTCCGTTCTTCAAGTGTATGACCACATCCATATCTATTATGCTCTTCTCTTGGAAGACACCATTTCACAAAATCATAATAACATTCTGGAGAACAAAAATGCCTTTTTCTTCTGGAATATTTATACCATGAAGCCTCACATTGCTTATTACAATAATCACAATTATATACAACGATATATTTATTTTTTGTTATTTCGATTTTTCGCATGATTCTTTCTTTATAAGGTCGAAAATGTTGCCGATAACACGGCCTTCCATTTTATTCGTACAATCAGATTCAGGAATGTTTGTAATGCCACTTTGCATCAATTTGTCTTGGCACTTAATAACTATTCTTGCATGGCCATCATCAGTGAATCCATAATCCCCATGCCTCAACTCAAGCTCGGCCTTTTTCTCTTTGGGTTCAAACCAATATTTACGGTCCGAACATTTGTAGCTCTTTAGATTATTCTTAATCTCGGCCTCAGCCTTACTCTTTGCCCTTTCCTCAATCACCACCTTTTCTAACTCCTCCTCTAATCGGGCTATCATTACTTTCTCGGCCTCGACAAAGGCGGCGTGGTTGGCGTTGGAGGGGTCGTTGATGAAAATATTTAAGAATTTATCTAATTTTCTCCACTCATCGCAACAACCACATGGCCCTAAAGGGCACTTGATGCAATTGTTAGGAAAAGCAAAATAGCGACATAAAGCACATTCGCTTGGCCCTATGTTAAACTCCCGTCTATCTAAAGCCACCTGCAATTCCAGACTCGTCACGAGTCCATTTTTATGGTGCTCTATGGAACATTCCAGGGCTTTGACCAAGCCTTGTTCAGCCACTTCTTTGGCATCTTGTTTTGTTACTAATTTGTGCATTTTGGTTCTCCTTTGCTTACCAATCAATATCTATTGTGTACTCGCCAGCGTCAAGCAACCCCTTGCTGTGCAAGTCGTTAGCAACCATTTGTATATCCGGATAGAAATTTCTATCCCACCAAAGGCCGATACTGTAGCCAGTTTCTCTACCAACAGGTTTTTTAGGGTTGCGTTCAAGCCATGCTTTGAAACTAACACCCATTTCATCGCCATTTACTTGTTCCTTAACTGTATCGTTTTCATAATCTTCGGCTTCATCTGGCACTGAAAAACGAAAGATTCCGCGACTCTTGCAACCATCTTGCTGTTGAAATGAGTATGGCCTTTTATAAGTGTCCGTTACTAAGCGGTCCCAGTCTTGAACATCAACTACATTCTCTTTTCTTATCTTCATTTTCTCATTCCTTGTATTGGGGGTTAGCTAAAATCAATTAAATCATGTACTGGTTCCCACCAGAAATCTACCCCATTCTTGCAGGGATAGACGAGGTAAGCGGTTGAGGATTTGGGGTAGTCATTGTATTTCTCTCGACATTTTTGCAACTTTGGATAAGAAAAACTACTGCCACATCTATTTTCAGGTTCAAATTCGACGCATCCATGTCTCTTTGTCAAACCTCTGTGTGCAGGCCAAATTGCTGCATAACGCCCTTCAAGAGTATTTCTCACCACAAATACTGCCCCCTTGATTTTTGACCTGAATACTTTCATTTCATTCTCCTAAAATGGCAGGACGAATCCGCCGGAAGTGTCGGATAACAGAGCAAGCAGAGTTCGCCCTGCCTTAGTTTGATTAACGTGATTTAAGACTCTGTTATCCATAGCTACTTAAACTATACATAATTTTTTGCCAAAAGTCAAATTTATTCTGGGAACTTTCTCAAGAAACTTGGCAAATCGTTGTTCTGGGCTTGAAAATGCAGAATAAAAATGAGCGAGGCCAGGAATTAAGGTAACCGACCTCGCTCACCGGAGGAGGAAATTGCTCCTCTTTCGAGGAGAATGAAAAGTCTTATTTTTTCTTCGTATCTCCTGGTCTTCTTATTAGCAAAGCACCCAGCGTCCCACCGAACAGGGTCGGGAGCAGCGCCCCGACCGGCCCTGACGGTGAGAATATGGTTGTCTGAAACTCTTCCGAGGCCCTCATACTGATACCTGTTATGCCCTTTAGATATTCGTACTCAAGTTTCTCGTACCCCTTCTTGACCAGATATACATAGTCCATCTTCCTGTTTACTCTCTTAGCGTCCCACAGGCTCGTGTAGGGCAAAAAGGTCGCCCCATCCTCCTTAGTATAGTCCAGGGCCTTAGGCGAGATAAAGCAGGGCGTTATTATATCTTGAACAGAGGCACAGCCGAAGAACACGGCCAAGCCGACAAAGGCTAAAAATGAAATAAATATTTGAACTTTTTTACTCATTTTTCATTCTCCTAAAGCTATTATTACTATACATTTACAACTACTATAAGCGATATTTATAATAATTTTTTCGATTATTCTCTTGACAATATATCAGCATAGCTTATAATCTGCTTAATGTCAAAAATAACTATCGATACAACAAATTTAAGTTTTGCCACTATACAACTTCTCGTTGCTATACGAGATAATTATCGTTGCCAAATACACCGCTTACTTGATTCACCATCTTGTCCTAATAATAATATAGAAACACACCATATTATTTCTGTTAAGAATAATGGCTCAGATGAGCCAGAAAATCTTATATCGTTATGCGAAAAACATCATCGACTAATGCATGGATTAGCAGACGGCCAACAAATAAAAAAGCAAATTCTACAATTAAAACTCATCATGCTCGAAAACAACATTACTCAAACACAATTAGCTGCTGCACTGAATGTAAGTCAATCCGCCATAGCTCAATCCTTGCAAAAACAAACCTCTACTTTTTCACGAGCCATGAAAATCAAAAACTATTTACAAGCCAGAACAGGAAAAACTTATATTTTAGAAGATTTATTTCAAGTCATAGACGTTAAAAAACGCACTTAAAACACCTGAAAACCACGGTATAAGTAAAATTTCTAAATGTATTAGCCAAACCCACTTGACAAAACTTTTTTTCTCGTTACCTTATAGGGTGGCGGGGCGGGTCAAGTCCGGCATCTATCCTTTCTTCTCTTCATCTTGTTTATCTAATACTTCCTTTAGTTCTAACATAGCCTTAGTTGTTGATTGATAAATACGAATAGATTCATCTGTTTTACAAAAGACGTACATTAGAAGAAAAAGTCGGTTAATATCAGCTTGTATCTCACTTCGAGTCATTATTTCCCCGAAAACTTAATTATCATACCTGCAAAGGTCAAGGCACTGCCCGTAATGAAACTGGCGGCCATAAGTACCGTTGCAGTCCAGATAGGTATGAGTTTGCGCATAAACAGCCTGATTTCGTTAATTGCTTTCCACTGGTCGCTGTCGCTGTTCTTGAGAGTTTCCATTTCTGAAGTAATAACCGCTACTTTAGTGTCTATATTTTCAGCCATTATTTCGCCTTTCTTCTCTATCAGGTACTTTGTCAGCCCCCGGAGGGTCTTCGTCCACTGGCGCGGCAGCAGGGGCCTCTGGTAGGGCTTTCTTCGTGTTGTGAACAGCCGACAAAACCCTGCTTATTTCTCCTATTTTGATTCCTACTGGACAGGAATTGTTAATCAAAATAAAAAGCTCCTGCATTAGTTTATCCGGTACTTCATACATTTTCAATCTCCTTTTTAAGGAACAACTCTATTAGTTGCGGTTTTTACAGTTACCATATTGTCGTCTATGATAGCTTCGTTGATTTTTCGCTGCCTCGTACCTTTTTCATATTGAACTTGACATCTATGCCTCATGCGTTCCTCAACCCATTCTTTATTGGACATTACTTTCTTTCCCTCTACTATAATAACAGGGTCTTGAGCACACCATGAAGCAACGTAGCTTTCCCAATTAGCTATCGTTAGTGTTATTTCTTTCACAGACATAATTTTTACATCCTTCCGGCTTAAACTCCCAGCCTAATAATTTATGTATCAAGCATATATTGCCAATAAGCATATCGCAAGGTCCAGCGTAACTTGGCGGTCGTAACCACTCTTTTGGGTGCTTCGCTCTTTCTGTTTGTAATAACTCAATCTGTTCATCTGTCAGTTCCACCTGTTTCCAAAAACCGGGACTTTGAATCTTTCTACAACAAGCACCGCACTGTTTTTTACATTTATGACGTTTTGAGTAATCCATATCCTTCTAAGTCTGATAAGAGAGTATTAAATTTAGTTGTTATATCTGCTAATTGTCCATCTGCATCAACTATATGATTTTGCTGCATCGCCGACGCCGCGCCAAAAAAACCCATATAATTATCTCCTTTCAGCTGCACAGCAGTAACGAAAGTAGCTCCACCAGCAATAAGCTGTATATGGTCAGTATTAAATCCTATATATGTATCTGCATCTCCTTGATGGACTATGTTTTCGCCAACAATTACATCATCGTTGGCGGTAAGGTCTGTAAACGTTCCAGCCACAGGAATCGAGCCGCCGATGACAGTATTGTCAATTCCTCCAACCACAACGAGATTTCCATCCGAATCAAAAGTAGCAACCGTAACAGCACCAGCACCGCTCGCTGCTCGTATTTCATCCTTATCAGCTTTTCTTATTAACAGAAGACCAGTATCATCATAGTCAATCGTGCATCCAGTCCCGGCAGCTTGTATATTCATCACCTTTCCATCTGTCCTGTCAACTAAGAAGAAACTACCAGAACCAGTATTTTGGACTTTCAGTGGACTTGCAAATGTCCCCGCCGCAGGAGTTGAGCCGCCGATAACAGTATTGTCAATTCCTCCAACCACAACGAGATTGCCATCCTTGTCAACGGTTAGTAAATTTGTCGAGTCCCCGTTGTCTATTGTAAACAAGTCGGGGTCTGACCAAGCATCTAAGCCCGTATCGTTGCTGCCAGCGTAATTAGAATCAACCGTAAGGTGAGTATCATCAGTAATCGTGGCGACTGTAAATATCTCATAGCCAGCATCAACATCGGATTCTATCTTTATCGCATCGCCAACGGTTATTTCGCCGTTATCAAAATTAGTACCAGTTCCAACAATAGCATTAGAACCGTTATTGGCTGCAACTGTTCCGGTTAAGGCCACAGATAAATTGCCAGTGATGGTTATCGCATCAACACCCAAAATGCCATCCTTGTCAAGAGTCATTCTATCCTGGAGGTTCTTAGAACTATCTGCCACAGCAAAATATAACTTAGAATTCGTTCCTCCACTTCCTATTTCACCATATATCCTTGCTAAAGGACCACTGAATGATGCATGCGAGTTATAGAATTCAAGCATTGGATGACTGGTCGCATCCCAACCAGTGTCAATTATCCTCAAACCATCATAGTTATCGTCATCTATCTCTCCAGCATTAATATCAAGTATATAATCTGGTGCCGTTGTCCCGATTCCGACGTTGCCCTGGTCGCTTACTATAAGTTTTACACTGTCTGAAGCATCATCAAGTCTAAGCAGGCTGTGTTTGGCATTGATGGTTTGGCTGCTGCCGTCCCCTAAAGCCGTATCCACGGTTAAGCTGGTATCAGAGGCAATAGCGGTTACTGTAGCGTAGATTGAGGCAGCAGAACTAAGCGAGATACGGTCTCCTACTCCTAAATCAGTGGTAAAGGTGGTGTCAGAGCCGGTGATGGTGGTAGCACTGCTGGCAGTGGTGGTGCCTCCAATATCGCTCTCATCAGCTGATTGCTTAACAGTAAGTTTGGACAATTTACTCGTTGTCCCTATTCCTACTTTACCTGTGAGATAATTGATTGACATAGCAGGCGTAGTATCTAAGCTGGCACCTCCTCCTATCTCTAATCTTGGACCTCTTACATTGAGTTGAACAATATAAGCTCCTGCCTTAACACGCATCCATAAACCTTCGTGGCGGTCTCCAATATTATCGGTATCTCCAGTTATATTTAACGGTGCCAACATATTAGTTATTGTCCCTATTCCCAATCTTTTGTTTGTATTATCCCAGAAGAGATTAGAATTGTCATCAATCAGGAGGCCGTTAGTAGAGGCAAAAACCACACTACCCAACGTTAAACTGTCGAATGTACTTGATAATGCCCTGATATTATAATTTCCTATATCAACATTATTAGCCACGGTAAGAGATGTTATGCCATCAACTGTACCACCATTTATATCAGCAGTATCAGCAATGAGAGAATCTATATTTGCAGTACCGTCTATCCATAAGTCCTTAAATTCATGGGTAGTATCACCAAGGTCTATATCGTTGTCTGTAGTTGGCAATATAGCACCGTCAACAATCTCGACCTGTTCCGTGCCGCCTATATTGAAATCGTGGGAAGTAGTGGCGTGATAATCCATATGCGCATCATCATCAGAATCTATCTTTTCATTACCATCAACTTGAGTAAAATAAAGAGCATTGCCTAATGTTATAACTCCGGTAGTGGCAGTTGCACCATCCAGCCGAAGGAAAAGACTACTTAAAACATCGGTGTCAACAAGCGAACTTACGCGACTATCAAAAGCGCCTTCTTGCGTTATTTCTATTTCGGCATTAGCGCCACCTGATGATTGTACGTCAGCGCGTATCTTTAACAAAAGCCTATCGGTCGAAACGAATGCCACTGAGCTTGGCACATTGCCATGCAAGTCGTATTCTCTAACGCTATTTGTAAGGTCTGTAGAATCCTCTGTAGTGGCCATTGGGGTTTCAGTAGCATCGTCGGCCCTATGATATAGTTCACAAAAAATGATGGAATCTTTCTGGCCGGTATTATTCTTGCGTGCGTGGAGATGAACATTTACCAAGCCGGGCTGAATTTCTACAAATGGAAGATTGGCACTACTTATATAAGAGACTACCTCTTGGTCGTCCCCTTGACCTAAAGGGTCGCCTGTTAATATCGTAACCGCTGCGCCAGTGTCCATATCTTGCAAGCTATAATAATCATTCGCCGAAACAGGGTCGTTTATTCCTGAGTCCAGGTTATCGAAGAACATATCGAAATGTAATCCGGCGACAGACACATCTACATATTCTTTAGTTACAAGATGAGCAGCCGATGTCGGCGCAATACCACCAACTACACCTGTAAATGCTCTTGTACCATCGACTAAACTATATTCAGTCAGGGACTTGGTTTCATCAATAGTTAAGATGTTGCCTGAACCTGCTAAGCGAGGGTCGATTAGGGCATGGATTTCCATTTATTCCTCTACTGCATCTTGAAAAAGGGTTTCTCTATCTACTGATTTTACCGATTTTTGCAATGCTTTCACTAATTCATCTACTTCGTTTCCACCATATTCTTTATTATCAATTAACCATTGAGTAAATTCAACTCGTTCTTTTTTTGACATTACCTGCCAATAATAAAAGATAGGTGCTCTAAATTTTAATATCTTCCCTGATATACCTTCTTCGCTTTCATATCTACCTTCTACTAACATTAACTTAATAGCTTCGGAAGTCTCACCTCTACCAAGAAGACCATCAATTTTCATATCCAATTCATCTCTGTCTATATCTTGTTCGACTTTGAATTTGCGTAATAGACGACCAAACTTTCCACCTGGGCCAAGATAATACTTTCGGCCTGAAATAATTTGGTTTAAGTCAGCAGCCTGTTCTTTCCAGTCTGTCCAAATAGATAATGTCTTAGCCATTGCAGAAAGAACATTTCCTTTGTCTTCTTCTCTTGCTCTGCGGGTATAGACAAAAGCAACTGCAAATTGAGACAGGATTTGTTGAGGAACAGTTTTATCAGGGTCAGTCCAATTCATTACATCTCTATAAATAGGTGTACCAAGTTTGAAAAATTCTCCATATCTATCTCTGGATTGTTTGAATCGAGGACCACTCATAAGTCTGACCAAAAGCGAAGGAATCGCAGCCAAGTTAAGAGCTAAAGTTTGCCTTATGGGTCGTTGTGTTATCTTGACACCTTCAAGTAACGGGTCTGACAAAGAATAAACCGTATCCGTATTTGTTTTCGGATTCGTTATTATTAATTTATAACCCTTTTCGGTTCTTACATCTCTTTTTTCACCAGTTTTCCAAAAAATTGCTGCTGATACTATTGCGGGCAATCCCCACCGGATAAACATTTTATATCCTACCGTTCGCAAGAGCGGCCCTTTCATTCTCCACGGATATTTTGCAATTTGACCCCAGAAATATCTAAAGTTACCTATTCGATATGAAGGTGTGAAAATCGCTTTATTTAACCATCGCTTTGTTTCATTGGGTAATTTGCCATAATTAACCATAGCATCATTTACCCATTCTATTTTTTCAAAGTCCGTCATACCTTCGAGCATTGTCGTATCTTTTACTGCTTCATAAGCAGCTATTCTCATTATCTCGTCCATATTCCAAGTTGTAGCCTCGTTGAATTTTCTTAGATTCTTAAAGAAATTGGCTGGATTCAACCATTCTTTCGCTATTCTTGCCACTTGTTCGCCGGATGTTTCCCTGATATGCTTGAGCATTAAATCTGAAAGTTCTGTAACCGGCGGCGTGTAATTAACAATGTTATTAAACAAACCGGCTTTTCTTAATTTTTCATACTCCGCTCCTTTTTCAGCAAATATCTGTACCGCCCTTGGAGGTTTAATTGAAATAGGGTCAAATTCAACTTTCGGTAACAACAGAGGTATTGCACCTCTTAATCCTGATGCTCGCCATAATTGAACAGCGTCATTTTTCGTCATAATCAAAGGATTGTAGAAACCTATAATTTTCATTGAAAAGTTTAATTTATCGTAAGCTCTTTCAAGTGCTGAAAAGTTACGGGTATAAGCTATTTCCTCTAATGCTTCGGCTATAGGAATTGGATATTTCCTGAATTTCTTTATATGTATAGGCTTGCCTTCTTCATTCACAAAAGTTCTATGTTGAACACTTGCAGGGAAAGTTCTTTCATCCAACTTGACCCATTCTTCGGGTGCTAAGTGTTCCGGTAATGAAAGCTCTGGATTACTATTTATTGCCGTAATTAAGTCGCTGGCTGCTTCTGCTCTTGCAAGTTCGTGCATAAAATGTGAATGTGAAACCGCCAAAGGAGCAGGCTTGAGTCCTAATTCTTTGGCTTTTTCCAAAGTCGGTATCTTACGCCCGAGTAAACCTTTTGGTCTTTTACTGACCGCTCTTCTGAATCTGTTGATTATTCCTTTGCCAACAGAGTCCTTCTCGTAAAAATGATGTAAATATCTCAAGTCTCTGGCTTCTTTAATAGCTGCTTCTAATGTTTCTTCGCCTTCAGGGTCAGGGACTTTTCTATTTCTCAATCTGGTTAGTTTTTTCTCAAGTCTGTCAATATAAGTATTCGGCCAATCTGCCGGATAACCTAATTCTTCAAATCGCTTTCCACCCTCTTTAATATCCTTTTCCAATGTCTCTAATGCTGGTTTTAATTCTTCAGGTAAATCAGGGAACTTTTTGGGATTCTCTCTGTGCTTTTGTAAAATATCTTCCTGCTCAGGAGTTAGTTTGCCAAACTTTTTAATACTATCCTTAGCGATAACATTCGGTAATTCCCGTAATTGTTCTTCGTATTCGATAAGTGCTTTCCTGACTTCCGAATCCAACCCGCCAAATCGAGTAACTAACTTGCTGGCTTTTTCAGAGATGGTTTTTATTTGTGGCCCTGCCTCTGCCAAAGGAGTAAGGTCAACAAATCCCGGACGAGTAACAGCTTTTGTTTTTATTGGCGGTTTTGGCTTATCAACATCAAAACCAAAATCCTTTTTCAATTCTGGCGATATTGGCGGTTTTACTTCCGGCTCTGTAACGACCTTGGTAGGAGTGGGAATTTCTATTATTTCTTCGTCTGTAATCCTGACAATGTCTCTTTTGATATTTTTATCTGAAAAGGGTTTGGCTTTGTCTATTTGCTCGGCGATTGCAATCTTGTAACCTTCTTGAATAAACCTTATTTTTGCTTTTTCAATTTCGTGAAATGGAATACTAACATTTGGAACACTACCCCTGAAAATTTGTAATTTTTTACCTAATACCTTTGTAGCAGTTTGAGCGTCTTCGTTAAATAATTCATAGAAATCACCCATTTTAACTATTAGAATTAAGTCTGGGTTGTTAGCTTTCAATTTATGCCATTGAGCAAGTGCAGGTGATAAAGCCGCTTGTTCAGCTACTTGCTCAGCATCCATCTTCCCCTCTACGACCTCTGCCATTTTGGTAGGTTTTGGTTTAATAACCTCTGGTGCTTTGGGAGATACTTTGGCTACCTTGGCAGGGACTTTGGCCTTTGGCGCGGCAGGAGAGGGCTTAGGTGGGGGTTTCTTGACAATAGCTGCTTCGGTTACAGGTATAGGCTTTGGTGCAACAACAGGCTCTATGCCTAATAACGGTGTTTCGGAGATTTCCTGCAAATGCCGGATAAACTTCTGCATATCCTCGCCATAAACTTTTGTCCATGCTTTCTTGGCCATACCACCTGCGCGAGAATTTTGAGCTTCCACAACTCGCCTGAGTAATTTACTGGGTATCTTGGCAAGTCGGGGCTCAAACTTAATGGCCGCCTTTACATCTTTGAACTGTGCTAACTTACCACCCAAAGACTCAACGCCACCAAAAACAACACCCCATCCAGCAGCTTTGTGAACTCTATTCCAGTCTATATCTTCACCCAGAGTAATCTTCTCAGAGACCTCTTCGGACAGAGATACTGTAATAAATCTTACGCCACCACCGAACATAAATCTTAAAGACTGACGAACCGGCAACCTGTTAATGAGTGGGCCAAGTATCTTCCGGGCTGTTTTAAGACCGCCGAAGAATTTGAACATCTGACCTGTCATTTCAGCAGCTTGTTGAGTTTTTCCCGTAGCTTGCAACTTGGTAATCTTAGCAACTAATTCAGCTAAAGTAGTAATCGGTTTTTCACTATCAAGAACATATCTGTCAAACTCCTGTGCCAGTATATCCGGCGCAGATAGACCCAAGCCACTTATTCTTTCAGAAGTTATATGCAGGGCAGCAGCAGGAAGTTCTGTTTTTAGTTTAGAAACTCTATCCCATCGAAGACCTTCAGGAACACCTTCTTGTCTGAAGCCTATATCTGGTTTGAATAAACCTAAATGTTCTGTCAATGGGTCGCGGATATATTTCTGAAAGAGTTGAGATATTTTGCTCTCTTCGGGAGCGGCCACAAAAGCGGGATAATTATCTTCGACATCCTTTATAGATAGTTCAAGGTCTATAGCCTTCTTGAGAACGTCTTCGGAGACATTGATTTCCTCATCGGGACTACCTGGTATAGTGGCTACGTTTTGTTGCTGCCACTTACTGAATCCTGTTTGATTTTCCTTTTGCCAGTTCTCGAAACTCATTATTCCCAATATCCTAACTCTTTGCCTTTCCTATAAGCCTCTTTAGTGTTCAGTTTGCGTAATGATTCCGGTAATGGCAATTCCGGTAATTTACCACTGATTATATCTTCGTCTGCTCGACCTCTATAAAACGGCATTTTCCTTCTGGACTCTGTATCTATTTCGCTTTCAGTAGTGTCCGGATGTTGACTTAACCAAATCCTCATAGACCTTTTGAATTGCGACCAGTTCTCGAAGTCAATCTTTCGTTCACTAAGTGCTCTTTCTTTTTGTCCTTCTTTCAGTTTATCAAAGAACCGCTTCCAATCTAATTCGTTCTCAATTTCAATTAACTGACCTCTGGCATAGGAATTAGCTTCCTGCATACCTTTTGCCTGAGAGGTTTTAAGTTCCTTTGCGCCAAGAGATTTAAGTTCGTCATAAGCGCCGTCATCTATTGTCGGTTTCGTAGCAGTTGGATAACGTGCATTAAACAATGCCCTGTCGTAATCACTTTTTCTTACAGCCCCAGTCCATATTTTATAGGCCATATCCTCTAACATGCCCTTGGATAATTGGTTTGTAACTATGAATTCACCTTTACTGCGACGTTCAAGTTCGGTTATCATCCTGCGCCGGTATGTTTCCTGTTCTGTTTCATCGAGAGAAGAGTTGTCTATCTTTCCATAATCTATCGTACCGTCATCAAGACCCTTGCCAAGCATATCCCTGTCAAGTTCCCGTTTGGCTTCCAATGCTTCGTCAGCAAGTATTTGTCTTTTCTTTTCTGCAAGTTCCACTTCCCTGTCTATAGAATCAAGCAAGGTTTCAGCAGCCTTAGTATCATATGCCCCAAATCTTGTATTATTTATAACAGATGCTTTGTATGCAATTACATCATTCGGGTCGCCTGAATCTTTTGCTTTTTGAAGTAACAGGAAATCAGCTAATTGAGCTTTAGACTTTAACTTGTCTTTAGCCATTCTCTGCGTAGTCTGCCAAAGAGATACTCTTCGATTCGCTCTTTGCATATTATAAATTTCTGCTGCACGCCTGTTTTTAGGCGCAAGAATATCTAACTCGGCTAACAATTTATCAAACTCAGCATCATAAGTTTCTACATCATCGTTACCCTGCAAGCCTAAAAGGAATCTCGTTTCCGCGTCGGCGGCGGCAACAGTACTTTCTGATAATTGGGTCTTGGCATTCATAAGTTCCCATTGCCTTGCCAACCCTAATATACCTTCTCCTATCGCCGCACCCACAGCCCCTTGGCCTGTCCTTACGTCTATATCAGCCCTTACGGCGGTTGTCGGAACAACTCCTAATTCCTGTCTTGCTTGTTGTATTGGGAAGCGTGCCATAAATTACTCCTATGCTATTCTACCAAAACCAAAACCTGCCGGACGTGCTGGTGAGCCAGAAATAAGTTTAGTTTTAGTACTACCAGGAAACTTGAATCCTGTAAGAAATGGTGCAGCCAACATTCCTGCTTGCATACCAAATTGTACGTTAGCTCTTCTTGCCGCACTCTTACCTCTCTGCTTCAATAATCTGCCTTGCAACCGGTCAAGTTCTGCCTGTGTCTCCGCCTTACCAGCTAAGACTTCACCTTCAAAAGCTATGAGAAGTTGTTCAAGTTCCAGTTCAGCGGCCTGCTCTGCGGCAAGGTCGGCGGCTACGGGAGAACCTAAACCACCAGCTTTAGCAATCTTAGCGGTTAGACCAGCTTCAATCTCAGCAGCTTTCTTTGCCTGTCTCTTGCTTGCAAAAGCGGCTTTTTCTCTTTCGGCTTTAGCTTGTTGTTCTGCAACAGCCGCATTAAAGTTGGCTATATTCTGTGCGGATTTACCTTCGGCCCGAAGACCTCCTGCTCCAGACAGTGTTTCAAAGATACCAGACATTTTATATCACCTTCGCGTATAACCAAGAATCAGTTTTATCCGGATAATATTGTTTCATTAGACCCTCTCTTTCAAAACCAAGAGATTCAATCATCGCAATCGCTCGTGAAAAGTCCACTCTTACAGCAGCTTCAGCGCGATGGAGATTGTTCTTTTCTATCAATTCCGCTACCTTTTCTCTTATGGCAAACAAAGCCCTGAGACCGTGTATGCCGAACTTCTTACTGTCAGCGGTCAGTATCAACCAAAACATCCCTACGCCTTCCCATTTCACTTGTAACCCGCCTACGGCCACTATCTGGCCTTCATATATCACTGTATAGGTGTTCTCGTCAGGAACTTCCATATAAGGATAGTTCTTGACCGCGCCCTCGAAAGGGTTCTGGCGCACGAAGGCCAAGTCTTCTTGTGTAGCTTTTAGAAATTCCATTTAGAATATATAACCAAATACATCAATCGTAACCGTAGCTGCCGCTGTGGCTGCACCGGCAACAACATAAATTCCAAATGTTCTGTTATTAGCTGTTGCATCATCGCCATCTATAACTGAAAACTCGTTGCTTATATGATTTGTTCTTTCCAAAACCATATAATCATCTGTAGCATCCATATCTACAAGACTGGTTTCATTATCTATCCATGTTCCGGTTGTACCTGCACCAATTCCAAAATTAACGTCATTGGCTGTCGCAAGAGTGTGAGATGGTTCCCTAAGAATAACATATTCAATTATCCCATTACTGCCGGATGGAACAGTATACAAATCCAACTTCGTCCCATTTGAATTTGTACCTATAACAATCGAAGTGCTGCTAAGTAATGTTATTCCCTTTTTTTTAAAATTTGCCATAATACCTTCCTTATCTTAATTTAACTATTTCGTTTTCCCAATATAGAGCTTCGTTTTCCCAACTCAATATATCGTTGTCTGTGTTATTGTCTGCGCCTATATTGTCTTCAATTATATTATTAGAAGCCGTACCCGAACTAATACCACCTGTAAGATTGCCCTGCACAATATTGTTTTTAACAATATTCCCATCGCTATTATTGCTAATAATAATACCATAAGTCTGAGTCTTGGGCGATTGGTCGTCATAGCAAATATTGCCTTCAATAACTATACCTGAATTACCAGTATCAAACAAAACGATTCCACCGCTGGTCTGACTGTTTTTAGCGATGTTACCAGATATGCTGCCGTTAGTTGAATCCGAACCAACCCTTATAGCACTTTTTTTGGCAGCAACTACAATATTGTCATTGATGACAAAACCATCACAATTGGCTAAGACAATACCATCTTCACCAGCAGCTGTAATTGTATCTATGATATTTCCAATAATTGCTATGTTTTTTGTAAATGAAACAGTTGACCTGATTCCTCCTTTTGCACAGTTATAGATATTATTATTTTCTATAACAAGGTTTTTCCCTACGGTAAATACCAAAATTCCACGAGAACCACCATCCTTAATCGTGTTATTACCGATAACACAATACGTAGCTTCGTTTACTAACAAAGCGGCATTTGTCTCACCAGAACCCGATGTCGTATCCAATGTGTTTCCGATACAAATACTGTGTGTAACCGGAAATCCAACATGCCCAAAATGAATACTGCCTATGTCTGCATCTTTGATAGTGTTTTTTGATAATACTATAAAATCACCAGTGCATGATACTGAGTAACTACCAGCATTCACTCCGTCCGTATCGGAATTATTGTTAGTTATTATCGCGTAATTATTTGAACTTGCTTCTATACCAGAGCCATCGTTATCTTTCGTATAATTGTCCGTTATCCATATAGCACTTGAATCTACAAATCTTATCCCAGCTGCATCACAATCGTGGACGTAACAATTAGAAACGAAGGAATTAGTAACAGTATCAAAATTTATCCCAAATCCAGTAGTAGCATCGTTATTATTTGCCTTATTGCCATCGACAGTCAAATTCTTTACCCCCATACCCGTTGTACCGGAGTTAGTTATAAAGGTCTGGTCGGAACCGGCCTTTAACTTTAGAATCGAACTTCTACCGGCACCTTCCAAAACAACATTATCAGGAACAGTTACTTGAGAAGATATGAATGTTCCCTGTGGTACAAAACAACTCCCACCAGAGGCCAAAGAATCCAACGCAGACTGAATTACGGTAGCATTATCAGCGGTCGCTTCAAGTGCCCCAAAAGCTCTTATATCAACTCTTGGGCCTTTAGTTGTTAAATCGGCCAATCCCAATGTTGCAGTATGGTTGGTTAATGCCAATAAAATTCTAACTGCTGCTGCATTGGCCGCCTCTGCTATATTAGTCCCTATCGTAGTAAAACTTACACTACCCTCTTCTACGGAAACAGAAGCAGTTGGTGCGCCAGTAGCATCGAAAGTAAAGTTTTTACTTTTCCTGTTAATTGAATTTGGCATCTCGGCAAAAGATGTCGATGGGTCGGTGGCGGGGAAAACCACATTCCTATCGATGCTACCCGATTTTTCTATAATTAGTTTAGTAACTTTATCAAAAGCAGACTCTATACGTTCAGGATTGAAATTTCCTCCTGCTACCAAATCAAGTAATTGAGTCATAGGCGTATTTCTGATAACGTGAACTTCATCAGTTGCCGCAATAGAATCCGAGGTGGTTACCGTGCCGCCTGTACTGCCATAAGTAGCTGTATAACCGTCTGAAGTTGCGTTTTCAGTAAGTTCTGTTTCAACACCGGTAGATGTTACTCTTTGTATAACCTTCAAATCTCCTGATTGTGTTGTAGGAAAAACATAAGGTATTTCCAAAACTGCTGCTGCACCTACGGCAGATATTCTGTTTGTTTGATTGCTTATAGTCAATGGACTATCTCCTTAATTATTTATCGTCCAGGTTTTTCTATTCTTAAAATTATTGCCCTTAAAGTACATGGTAAAGGACTTGAGCCGCTTATTACAATATCGACATCCTCGGTAAAGCCTAAATCAGGAGCCAAATTCTTTGTATCACCTGTAAATAAATCAGGTGGGCTGCCGTAAACTTCCGTAGTACGAAAATCTATGAGTTTTTGATTTGTACCATTACCAAACTCCACTCCACCTGAAGCGAATAAACTTAAAACTATCTCAGGCACTATCATAATAGAACCACGAGTAGTACCTCCACGAGTAATGATATCCGGTCTCATCGGTGAGACTTGGTATTCATAAGGCAAACCCACTACTACCCTGTCTCCGGATTCAGTTATAGTTATTTCACCACCCGATACTGTTTTACTTGCCTGCACAGCACCATCAACTAATACAGCAACCTCTTTGCCTTCAAGATGACCAAGTCCTGTAATTGTCGTAGTTCCGCCAGTATCTACTATTCCTGCATCGACAAAAAATGAATCAGTGGCGCTTGTAATAGAACCCCAGTCTCTCGGTTGCATATCGAGGATGTATCGTCTCGTATTACCATCTATCGTCCATTTTCCAGTCAGAGTAATTACATCTTCGTCTGTTGACGGTGTTACGCAGACCGACTCAGCTATACCATCACCACCTAACGGATGTTCAGCGAAAGCCACTACGTTTTGTTCCCTCTCGTAAGTCATCGAGATAAGATATGGACTATCGGATATGGTAAACCAAATAATAGAATCGGGGTGTTTCTGGATTGCCAGACTTGTTATACCACCGGATGTAATATCTTCAGCCAAAGCAGTCAGGTCAGGTGATACGAATTTCTGGTTGGCATCACTCCAAGTAAATTCCCTGATTTTCCTTGCAACGAAATCCACGAAGATAATTGCTTCGTTTACTTCCATAGCCTGAATATCGGCACTTCCGAAAGCAGTTTGTTCTTTCATACTCCAGTTCGTAGGAGTTAAGGCTTCATCTTCCCTGCTCGACCTTATTCTCCACTCACCACCTGTCGTCCCCGCCGCCAGTGAATCAAGCGAACCCAACCATCTTCCGTGGTCGGCGGTTGGTAGAGATAAAGTAAACGGGTCTGTATCGAGAACACCCGTATCGAACTCCTCGAACTTTCCCGTCCTGCTTAACCATACTTCTCTTCCATCGAGATTTGAGAATCCATAAACTATCCTCTCTTCAAAGAACGTAGCAGTAGCAGGATAACCCCTTACATCAGACCACGAACCTTCGGCCCATCGTTTAGCTGCCACATTGTCCGGTGCTGCAACTATTGCTGTAGCAGTCGCAGAAGTTGCAGAAGCCGTAGCAGTTATTCTGAATATACTATCCTGCGTAGAATCATCAACTTCAAACACAACACTAAGTGTCCCGCCTGTTACTACTGCGGATATTCTATATTGAACATTATTGTCTTTTTCAATGTGAGTCTTCTGTGCATTAAAATCACCTTGCCCGTTAGCAAATGTAGATGCGTAAGTTCTGAATGTCTCCCAATTCGTACCGTCTGCGAGACGTTGTATCTCGAACTGCCCACCCCAGTTTCCTTTGGAAGTAAGCGTCCACGAGCCTTTGGCATTTATGGCACTGTCTATAATCTCCGTTCCAGTCGCAGACCCAACTATTGATGTCTGCACCCTTTTGTGGGTTAGTTTGAATAAAGCACCATCATGGTCGCCATCTGCATTGAACACCGCTGCACTTGCGGTTAGCGTTACCGTTCCGTCGTTAACCATAATTTGACCATCATTATCACTTGTTGCAACTGCTTCATTTGGTACAAGAGTAAGCGTTGTTCCTGCATAAGTTGCCGTAAAAACGGTATACGCTCCATCATTACCGGTAGAATTGGTTACGTAAAATCTTTGATTAGTAGGAAATAATCCCGATATATTTGTCGCACTCGTTATCGTAAACTCACCAGATTCTACAGCACCAAGAGTCGCAGTTGCAACCGCATATCCCGTAACCGCTATTGTTCTATCATCATCTTCGGCTATGTCGTTTCTCTCAATAAATGGGCCTTTATTAAAAGTGATAGTTTCAAGTGTGAAATCATCCACCGCAACCCTGCTTAGTTTTCTTTGAAGATAATCAGGGTGGGTAATCCACATCACGTCTGCTGATTGCTCGAATTGTAACTGGAATAAATCCGCTTCGAGATAAGGTGTAACTATATCAGCTTCAATTAAAGTTTCTTCAAAGTACACATTAAGAATCTGGTCGCTAAACTCCAACTTATAAGCAATAGTAGCAGAAAAGATAAATGAAACCATCATTGACTTTACATCGTGGTTATCAACGTCTGCAATTTTCTTCGTACCGGGTCTGCGCGTAACCGGTCCATAAATCAACGGTATCATATTCTGGCAAATGCGGCATCCGGCAGCGTACTTTTCTATGTCCGAACGCGCATCTATCAATGGTGTTAATTTGCCGCTATTGAGAGATATTACACCGATATTTGGCATTTATTCTCCAGGTCTATAAACATTTGTACGTTTATATGCCGAACTCGTTAAACCATCCAACTGGTCGGACAATGATTCAAGCGTATCACCGTCAGCACCGATAACATCATCTTCAATCTGCGTATTCACAGTAAATAAATTCAGTTCGGCAGTACCATCCCAATACATTACGCCCTGAGCTACATCGCTGTCGTCAAGAGCAGGTGCGTCTTCTACTTGATACAGGCGAATAACAACATCGTAAACACCGGCAGAAATACCAGACGGGAAATCCACTGAATGCCTGTCGCCACTCTTTGTAGCGAGTTTCAGGTCGTAATCCCCTCTATCTCCGTCAGCCCAAGTATCAAAAGTATTGCTTCCGGCAACTACGTCATACACCTTGTCATCACTTCGGCGATATATAAAAGCGTACAAGTTATCTGAATCAGAAAAATTGTGCCATATCTCATTAGCCAATGGTACGGTCTCCAACTGTAAAGACACCGCGACGTGTCAACCTTGCTTCCAACCACGGCCTGCGATTCACTCTACCTATAGTATTAGTTTCCTGTCTATCTAACGCGCGAACTCTCGGCATAACTATTGCAAGTTCTTCTTGGAGTATATCCTGAAGTCTTGGTGCACCACCGGCTAAAGGCCCAACCAATTTCAAAGCCAGTTTTAGAACTAATACTTCCACAAATAACGGGTCGAACTGGGAGGCATCTGTAACTTTTTTGATATATCGTAACTCTACAGAATCATCATCAGTCAAAAGTCTCTGGCCTTCAATAGCAAAAGAAAATCTCGTATTCTCTGTTTCTGTAAAATTATTTCCAAACACAGACTTTAGTCGCAAAAAATCATTCGGCAATATAAACTGGTTATCATATTCAAAAGCAGGGTCGGTGGTGTCTTGAGACAAAATTGCTCGCGTAGAAGCAAACCTCCAGTAATGAGAACGCAAAAGAGCATCTCTTGTCGGCTCAAAATGAAGTCGGCATTGTATAGCCTGCGTTGAACTTTCAGTACCGTCTTCAAAGTTGTTAATGCGCAAACTTCCAATCTTTCCGAGACTTTGATTGCAGATTTTCGTGTTGTCCTCAGCCATTACGTTCCTTTCACTTTAACTTGCCATTCCAGTTCATTCTGATTGTCGGCATTGACTAACCAGGATAAAGACGCGGCCTGACCTTGATTAAGTTTCAGATTTTTTATGTTAAGTTTATCGCCATTAGTCCTGGTGAAAAATCCAACTTGGTCAGCCTTCGTTTGAAAGATGACTTCTTCGTCAATTTCAGCCATGTTACACTCCAGTTAATTCAAAAATACCTGTCATTAGTACGGTCTCATAAGTACGGTGATGTTTGTTGCCGCGCCGGTGGCTGTGCCATAAGCTATAGCATATAAATACCTGTAACCGGTTGTTTCAAACGATAACTTAGCGATTACATTATCCGTGTCGTCTGTTACGGTAACACCTGCAATATGATTATCGTCGGATTCTGTGCATGTATCAGCCCACAATACAGTTGTAGAAGTGTGCCTTGCTGTGCCGAATATCCAAACAACATCGACGATTCT
>SDBU01000778.1_pt1 | contig 45626 bp, 43 predicted proteins | sample 2277071 | NCBI WGS metagenome assembly SDBU01 (sample SAMN10397929, study PRJNA504765) | marine sediment metagenome | isolation source: marine sediment core GS08_GC12, 126 cmbsf | place: Arctic Ocean: Gakkel Ridge, Loki's castle | collected 2008
TCAAAGAGACATGATGCTGAAACGGGTCTCATTTATTTTGGTAGACGGTACTATGATCCAGAGTTAGGCCGCTTTATCACCGCTGATCCAGAAGGGTACATGGACTCGGCGAATCTTTATGCTTTTGTCCTGAATAATCCCCTCATCCAACATGATCTCTATGGGCTGATCATGGCCTACTACAACCCCAAATGGATCAATCCTTCCCTCAATACTGACTTTACTCACCCCTACCAAAACTTGGCAGGCGTGGGGTGGAATGATCTCTACCAATCCCTTGCAGGAACGGTTCATGGTTCTTTCCAAAATGTGATCAACAGCGCTCTTGAGTTTTCTCGGCATGCAAGTGGAATGGCAGCGTTTGGGATTGGTTCTCAAGCAAATCAACAATGGCAAAGTTCTTCTGAACGGTGGTTGCAGGATATCTTAAGAGCTGATCCTAGTCATCCAGGCTATCGTGGGATGTTTCAGGCTTCTTATGTAGGAACCGATATTGCGTTCGCATTCGTTCCCTTCGGGATGGTCACAAAAATCGATAAAGCTCGCAAGGCTGCTCCTCTTGCTTTGAAAACAGGAAGGACGGTGAAGCGGTTTTTTCAGAGTAGCAAAGCCAGCACTCGAAAAGTAGGATTAAGTAAAGACATTACAAATTCATTAAAAATCTTCAATACAAACCAAAAACGCAGTCTGTTGCGATTCAATAGAAAAAAGCCATCAAATGCGCAGAATACAATTATTAGAGAACTACCATCAGGCGGCTTTTGCTTCCAAGCAAATTCTCCATCTAGACATATACCAGGTTCCTTTGCTAGATTTGAAAAACAAATCGATTTTATGGGAAATACTATGCAATATACTAAAACTACTTTCGGGACGAATGGACAAATAATTCACGTGAAAGATAAAATATCGAACAAAACCTTTACATTCGGAAAATAGTGAAAGAAACAAGAACTATTATACTGCTCTCTCTAGTTAATTTTGATAAACCCATTGAGGAAATTAATGAAAAACTTTCTCATTTCAAATGGGAAACCGACGACTATCTTATTTTAGAGGCAGGTCATCTCAAATCTGTTCTCCTTCGATATATATCGAATCAGTTAGCCGAAAAAGAAGTTGAGACTTGGGCAAACACTATCGAATCTCGAGAAGATATTGAGTTTTCTCCAAAAAATGAAAAGCAAATCAAAGATGTCATTAATAAGCTAGCGAATCCCTTTTTAGAAGGACCTCTCACAAAAAAACACGCTTACGAGATTCTGCGAGAACTTAACAATCCCATGAATCTATCCAACTAAATTTGTGAGTATGAAAATCTAACCAACTTTGAGATTATTAATAAAGTAACAATCCATTTATTCAAAAAAAATGAACATGGAAAAAGAAAAAACAGATTTAAAAAAGATAATTTATGGGTATTTTCAGAAAACAGTCTCTCTTGAAGATCTGAATGCATATGCATGGGAAAAAATCCAAGATTATTCGAAATGCAAAGCCAGCCTTCCGGAATATGATGAAAAGCTTGAAGGCGAATATTGGTATGCGATATGGCAAATTCAACACCTAGCTGATTCAGAACATTTAGATGATGGACTATTGCAACAAAAGCTCCTAGATATCTTGGCTATATTCGACAAGAAGAAAAGCCTTCCCCGAAAATTTTATGGCAAACGCCCCTAGAAAGCTCCTATTTTGCTAGACGCGGCACAACTAAAATCATCGTCCCGACCCTTTTTTCTGAGTCCCCAAAAAACTACCTACTCTTACGATGCAGAAAACCGCGTCTTTACTGATGTGTTGAAAAATTCAAAGCAAGGCCCTCCCATACAGGAATCTTTGGTACAAATCGCAGTTAAAATAGAGAAAGACTTCCTCCGAAAAAACAGTGACTTTATCAGCGAATCAGACATCTGAAAGCTGTTTATAGAAAGACTCTTAAATTTACCGCGCTTAAAACAATCTTAGCTGAGAATTTTGAAAGACGAGAAGCTTTGTGTATAATTTTCGAGCTCCTCAAATCGTTGTTGTGAATTATCACTTTCTTCGGTATCTCAAAAGAGATGGAAACTTTTTCAACGATCATCTTTTTTATCGCTGTTGCCCATGCTTTTTTCTCCGATAAGTTCTTGAAGATCGCGCATAAGTTCGAGGCTCCATCGAAGAGGGGCTTCGCCTATGTGGGCTTTGCATTCCTCGGCAATGTCGCCATCATTTTCGGTTTCTGGATGATCCCTATTCTTCTGTACATGCTCATCATGCAAGGGGTCTCTCCCACATATGACTTTCTCCATTCGATGGACTTTAGGGAACCTTTTGCCTATTTTGTCCTCATTACCCTTGCCATGACCCGGCCGTTGCGGCAGCTCTTTGAGAGTTTGATGATCCGCATGAGCCATTCTGTCAAGCATCAGTTGATTTTCTGGTGGTGCGGGACGATTCTATTCAGTAGCATTCTGACGGGAATCTTCTCTGAAATCGCAATCATGACCCTTGCCTGTCTTTACCTCGCTGAGAAATTCTTCCCCTTAAAACCTGGTAGATCCCTCTCCTATTTTACTCTGGCACTGTTGCTGGTCGGCATCTCTATTGGTACGACGATCATCCCTGTGAACTTCACTTTTTTGATCGATTTTCTAACGCAAGGGAAGATCAGCCACTGGGAGATCTTCCGCCTCTTTGGTTGGAAAATGCTCATTGGTCTTGTGGTCATTATTCTTGGAGGCGCTCTTCTCTTTCGAAAGGAGCTGGATAGTCTACAAAAAACATTCAAGAAAGCGGGTAAGCCTCCCCGGATCTCTTCTCGTGAGATCATCTACGGTCTTCTTTTCTTTACCGCTTCTTTCGGCAAGGGGAACATGTACCTGCTTTTGATGGTCATTGCAATCGTCATCATCCTCCATAAATACCCCTATCGGATCAAAGGTGAGGAGGGGGAGCTTAGTCTCTATATTCCATTGCTGATCGCTTTTTTCACCTACACTCTCGAACTTCATGCTAGCTTGCAGGCCTGGTGGGTCACACCCTTACTAGAGAGATTGCAAGGTGGCTCTGCATACGTCACGACTTTCTTCCTTACAGGCCTCAATGAGCATGTTCCACTCGAAGCGCTGAAGGTGAGTCTCCAAGGGAAAGCAGAGGGAATCAAATTTTTCAGCTATCTCGCAGTCCTGACAGGTGGAGGACTGACGATCATCGCCAAGTCTGCCAACATTGTCGCAAAGAAAACACTCATTGAACATTTTCCAGATCGTGTCATTTCACCCTTTAGACACCTGCTGGTAGCTGTTCCTCTTGCAGCAATCGTTTTTGGATTGGGAGCATTGTTTCACTGCCTAGGACTCTAAGGAGAAGAGGATGCTAAAGGAAAAATATTTCCATGCAGAGAGAAGACTCTCTCTTTTTCTGAAAAAACATTCGATCACCATCTTGCGCATTGCAATGGGGATCATCTATTTTTGGTATGGGTTTTTGAAGGTGATTGGAATCAGCCCTGCGGAAGAGCTTGTTTTCCGCACCACTCATTGGATCGGCGTTCATAATTTTGTCATTTTTCTGGGGTATTGGGAAGTCGCTATCGGCCTTTGCCTCTTCATAAGAAAGTTCAATCGGCTGGGACTCCTCCTGCTTTTCTTGCAGTTTCCAGGGACGTTCCTCCCTCTTTTTCTCACACCTGAAGATTGTTTTACGATTTTTCCCTATGGCCTTACCCTAGAAGGGCAATATATCCTCAAAAATTTAATTCTAGTCTCCGCTGGTCTCGTCCTGATCGGCTCCCTCTATAAAAAAGGCCCGTCCTCATCTAACTAGCCCATTTTTTCTGGAAAAAAAAGGGTTTTTTCTTTTAAGATTGAGTGTCTTTATATAACACAAATGAGTGAAGTTATGAGTACAGCTGTCTATGAAATCATGCATGCCCAGTCAGATGAAGAGATCATGAAATGTTTTGATATCTTGAAGGTCCTGCGCCCGCACCTTGAAAAAGAAGAATTTGTCAATCTCGTGAGAACTCTAGAGAAAGAGGGCTACAAATTGATCTTCATCGCCGATGCGAAAGGGGTCAAATCAGCCGCAGGCTATCGCATTACCTCCCACTTGGCCTGGGGCAAGGTCCTTTATATCGACGATCTGATCACTCTTCCTGAAGCCAGGGGGACTGGCTTCGGCACCCACCTGATCAAGTGGCTCATGGGTGAAGCGAAGAAAAACTCTTGTGATGGCATCCACCTCGACACGGGAATCCGCCACGAGGAAGCTCACCGTCTCTACCTCAATCTCGGAATGAAGATCGATGGTCTTCACCTTTCAATGCACTTTGATTAAGAGACTCTTTATTCTTCTGATCCTTTTCTACCAAAAGGCCATCAGTCCCCTTCTTGGGGATTGCTGCCGCTTCCACCCAAGCTGTTCTGAGTACTGCAAAGAGGCGATTGAGAAGCATGGTTCCCTAAAGGGGATATGGCTAGGCCTTCGTCGCATCGTCAAATGCGGACCATGGAGCAAGGGTGGTGTGGATCAGGTTCCTTAGAATCTATTTGTTTGGGAGAATTAGGGTCTGGCCAACGCGGAGCGTATCGCTAGGGAGCTGATTCGCCACTCTAAGTGCTTGCACAGTCGTCCCATGATTATGGGCAATCTTCCAGAGGCTATCCCCAGAAACAACAGTGTAGGACCTGCTTTTTTTCTTCGAAGGCGTGGGAACAACTCTTTCTGTCTCCTTGAGATCGATGAATCGCCGCTTCACCTTTTGGAGATCGAGCTCCTGGGGCACTTCCTCTGCTGCTAACTCATAGAGAAGCGCTGAAGCTTTTTTCCAAATGACATCGCTTCGAGGACTCTCAAGCAGGTGCTTGAGAAAAGAAGGAGTGGTCCGATCCCCTAAAATCTCGCAGAGGAAAAGAACTTCATCATTATCGAGCTGTTTGAGGCAATATTCTTGGTCTGTCTCCAGAAGAACTTTTGCAGCAAGGCGTGACTTTCCCTTAATCAAGGTCAGAAGAAATAGGCGCCGCATTTCTACGGTGAAGTTCGAGCTTTGTTTAAGCTGCTGCGCGGCGGAGTGAATGAAATTCCACTCCCCTTCCGCAAGAACAGCAATAATGTGCTCCTTACGTAAGTGAACTCCCGTCTTGGAGAAGAGCATGCTAAAGAAGTGGAACTCAGGGGTGAGGTAGAAGGCTTCGAGCAGGGTGGTATCTGGCAATTGCTTGCTTTTTTTGATCTCAAAAAATAGCCCTTCGGATGTGAACGGCCACTTTTCAGTTTTAGCATAGGAGACGATCGCTTGATACTGATAATCGGCAAGACCCGGGAAAACTGTTAGTGTGATTTTTTCACCACTAGCGGTATGAGTGAACGTGATGTCCCGCTTTTGAAGGGAGAGACCGCCAAGGGCCCTCTCGAGATTAAAGTGGTGAAAGCCAGAGAGACAGGCCAAGGCTAGATCTCTTCTTGTGTAGCCCGACTCGATGTGTTCGTTGTTGCCAAGTCGAATCAATAGGTCCTGAAAAGAAAGGGCGCTGTACTTGGTCAAAAGTTCTTGAATTCCTACCCTTTCTCCTGCAGTGGCTACAAACCCTTCGGGCTTCGCTTCCTTAAAATGGATCGGCCCAGAGTTCTCATTTAGAGCAAAATAGATAAAAGTCGAGAGGAGTCCCACATTGAGGGTTCCACTGACAATGAGCGCCTGTGTCAGCCACTTTGCCTTCTTTACCCAAGGATCCCGATAGGATTGTCTCGCCATATTCAGAAATATCTCTTTTTTTCATAGAGCCCTATGTGCTATAAAGGTATAACTTATAGAAGAATTTTTGCCTATGAAAGTCATTCTGTCCTGGTTAAAAGAATTCGTGGATTGCAAAGAATCCCCTGAAGAAATCTCTCAGGCTCTTACCCTCGCTGGACTCGAAGAGGAAGGGATGGAAGAGGTTGATGGCGATGTCATCTTCGAGATCGGGCTCACCCCTAATCTGGGTCATTGCATGAGCCTCTTCGGTATGGCTAGAGAACTCTCAGCCATTTTGAACCTCCCGCTAAGAGAGAAACTCCTCTCATTTAAGGAAAGTGGTGTTCTCACTTCTGAGCTCATCTCTGTTTCTATCGAGGCTAAAGAAGAATGTCTGAGCTATTCCTGCCGCCTCGTACAAAGCATTGCAGTGGGTCCTTCACCGGATTGGCTTGTCGACCGTCTAGAGAGATCTGGCCTTCGCAGTGTCAACAACGTCGTCGACATCGGCAATTTTGTCATGTATGAGACGGGGCAGCCCCTCCACATGTTCGATTACGACAAGCTCCAAGAGAAAGAAATCACTGTGAAGATGAGTGATGGGAATGAGAGCATGGTCACTCTTGACAATGAGACCCGAGTGATCCCAAAAGGAGCTCTTCTAATCGCAGATGGGAAAAAAGCGATCGCCTTCGCCGGCGTGATAGGTGAAGAGAGCTCAGCTGTAACAGATTCTACGAAAAATGTTCTGATCGAAGCAGCCCACTTCACTCCTCAATCTGTCCGCAAGACCAGTAAACTACTCAACCTCCGGACCGATAGTTCGGCCCGCTTTGAAAGGGGGATCGATCCACTTCGAGTGGAATATGCCCTTGACTACGCCGCCCAGCTCCTTACCGAGTTGGCCCAAGGGGAGATTTGCACAGGGATTGTGCGAGAGCTGACAGCCCCCTACATCCCGCATATCTTAGAGCTTAGTCCAAAGCGAACCAACCAGATCCTCGGCACCGAACTGAGCATCCATGAGATGTCGAGTCTCCTTGAGAGACTTGAAATCAAAGTCCTCAGTGAAACTCCTGAAAAGATCAAAGTCGAGGTCCCCTCCTACAGGAATGATCTCAGAGCTGAAATCGATCTCATCGAAGAAGTGGGACGGATGTACGGCTTCAATAACATTCCCAGGAAACGCCCAAGGCACTCCTCTTCGTCGATCACCCATGCCCCTCTCTTTCTCATTGAGGAAGAGTCCAGAGCCCAACTGGTCGCGCAAGGGCTGCAAGAATGCTTAACCTGCGATCTCATCAGCCCCAAACTCTCAGAAATCACCTTGGAAAAAGCTCTAGACAAAGAGGCATTGATTCATGTCTTGCACCCTGCTTCTATCGATCAATCTGTCCTCCGCCCCTCTCTCCTCCCAGGGCTCCTTGAGGTGATCAAGTTCAACATCGATCGGCAAAACACCACGATTGCAGCCTTCGAAGTGGGACACATCCACTTCAAGCAAGGAGAAGAAACTTTCGGTGAACCTGCAGCTGGAATCATCTTAACTGGTCTATCTGCTCCCTACCATCACGATCCGAAAGCAAGAGAGGTCGATTTTTTCCATCTTAAAGGTCATGTAGAAAACTTCCTCACTTCGATCGGAATTGAAGGGGTCATTTTTTCTTGCTCCCATCTCCAAAATTTTCATCCAGGTAGGCAGGCTACAGCCAAGATCGGCGACTCTCAGATCGCTGCTTTGGGAGAGGTTCTCCCTCAGCACCTCCGCTCTCTCGGAATTAGCCAGAGAGTCTATTACGCCGAACTCAACCTGCACGATCTCCTCCGCCTTGAAAGAAAACAAGTAAAAGCAAAAGCATTGCCCGCCTACCCCGGGTCCGAGAGAGATTGGACGATTACTCTCTCTGATCGAGTGCTAACTGGTGATGTTTTAGATGAGATTTCCCTCCTAGAGTCCCCCCTTTTAGAAAAAGTTACCCTTTTAGGCCTTTACAAAAGTGAGAAGATCGGGAAAGATAGGAAAAATGTAACTTTTCGCTTTCTTTACCGCGACCTGGAAAAAACGATCGAAGCGGCCGAGGTAGAAAAAGAACACAAAAGAATCACAACGACCCTAGCGGAAAAGTTAAAGGATAGTGTAGGCTAAGTGATCATGATAAAATTCGAAGAGGTTATAGTATGAAAAAATCTTTGTTTTCCCTCTCTCTTGCAGCGGGTCTTGTTTTAGCTGGCTGCGGAAACGATGGAGGCGACAACCAGGTTATTTCCAAGCGATACATCCATAAATATGGCTACGCTGTATCGGAGTCTGAATGGGAATCAAACAACTACCCTGGACAAGTGGTTACATCACTTCGCAATGGTGTCACCATTACTTCCACCTATGAAAATGGCATTTTGCATGGCCCCTGCACGCATACCCATCCTCATAGCCAAACCATTCAGTACTTCTATCTCTACAACATCGGAGAACTGAAAAAAGAAGTCGCTTACGACGTCCTCGGGATGCCCATCCGTGAAAAAGTGCAACTCTCCCCTCACCGCCACTGCATCACTACTTGGTTTGGCGATGGGACCCCAATGAGTGTGGAAGATTTCACAGGCGAAGAGCTCATCGATGGAGAGTACTTTTCTCTGAACAATGAATGCGAATCCAAAGTTGAGCGAGGAATTGGTCTCCGATCACGCAGAGATCCCAACGGCGTCCTACTCTCAAAAGACCACTTTGATAAAGGATACCTAACGAAGCGAGAGACTTTTTATCCATCAGGCAATATGGAGAGTGTCACCTTATTCACCATGAACAAAAAACATGGAGACCGAAGAACATTCACCGAATCTGGTGAGGCTCTTGCGGAAGAAGAATGGATCAACGATGAACTCCATGGAAAATCCTCTTACTTCGCCAATGGAAAGAAACAAGTAGAAGTCTACTTCCTCAACGGAGCTCGAAATGGCATTGAGACCCATTTCATTGACGGAGAATCCATCGAGCAAGAGATCCTTTGGAACAACGATCGCCGCCATGGCGTGACAAAATTCTTCGTGGGTGATGCCATAGCCAAAACTGAGTGGTACTACAATGGCAAGCTCGTGAGTAAACAACGCTTTGAAGAGCTCGACATGGTGGATCAGATGATCACTCAGGCCGATGGGAACGCCAATGCAGGCGAGTCTCTCCAACGCTGACTCTTTTAAGGAGCAAGGGCAACCTTGCTCCTTCTCCTTTCTCGTTACCTTTCATTTTGCAGGTGAGGCTTTAGCAAAAGTCACCATTGCCCCTCATGACAAACCGGCGATGGTCCTCTCTCATCCCCATCCTAAAACCCTTAAGATCCGCGAGTGGTTTAATGCCTATCTACAAAAAAAGCCTTTCCCTTTCCCCCTCCCCCTTCAACTAAGCCATCTCAGTCTCTTTTCCCAAAGAGTCCTCACAAGTCTTCAGACAGTACCATTTGGTGAGACCATCAGTTACAAAGAGTTAGCATCTAAAGCAAAGAGCCCAAGCGCCTCAAGGGCTGTTGGAGGTGTCTGCAATGCCAATCCCTATCCTCTAATCATTCCCTGTCATAGGGTGATTCAAAGCAACGGGAAAATCGGAGGATTCGCCTATGGCTATGAAATGAAAGAGCAATTACTTGCTCATGAAAGCTTTCACTCAGATGGGATAGATTCTTGAATCAGAATTTCTTGCGGTGAGACTATGGGATCTCCAGAGAGGCTACTTGTATCGAATTCCTCTTCAACCATCACCATTTGATCGAGATCGATCGACTCTTCTTCGGGCTCCCTTCCGCAACTTGAGAGAAAAAGGGTGAGGACTAAAAAAAAAATTTCACTTTTCATAATTCTCATTTTAAGAGATTTGGGATTTATTTCAAGCCATGGTTGATTCTTTCGCATGTATTTTCTCTATCAAATGTGATAGAGAAAAGAATATGGACAGTGACATAGAAGAGATGAAACGACGGATCTCAGAACTCGAGTCAATCAACGACCAACTCACGGCCGAGCTCCGCTACCTTGACGATCTCCTGAAGGAGGTGGGCTTTGAAGAAGGGTTGAGCACTCTCAAATACGCCGCAATCGAGCTCATAGAGGAAGATCGAGAAGAAGGCGGGCTCTAAGAGAGTGTATGCGAAATCATTCCACTGCCCACGCGAGATTTCAGGAACAACTGAGCTTTCGCTTGAGCCAGCTCCATATAGACTGAGAATTTAGAAGAGTAGTTCGCAGCTTGTCAGCCAGTGCGCCCTTTTCTTTTATCAGTTTCTGATTCAGGACTTCAAGCTTGCAGGCATGATCACTTTCTTGGAAGTATCGATCACGGACCTTGCCAATCTCTTCCTTAGCCTTAGCGAGCTCTGTTGCAAGTCTACTATTCTCTCTTTTCACACGGTCAATTTCACTCCCTACGTACTCTGGAGCAAAATAACTGAATATTTGAGAAGGAATGAGCAGCCCCCCAAGAATCAAGGTAGGTCCAAGAGTGATGAAGAGAAGACTTCGTGCTACATTGAAGAATCCTCCTGCAAAATCAAAAACGAGCCTTTTAGGATTGAGGGCAACAATATTCTGTAGCACCTGAATGGGAATTCCAAGCCCATAAGAAATCGTATTGATAGCGGACATCGCAATAGCTGCGATCGCGAGGGCGATAGTCCCAAGTCTTGAAACGAAGAAGTTTTCACTATTTCCCCAGACAGCAGCTTTTTGCATCGTACGTCCGACGAACTCAGAACTCTCCGGAATTAAGCGTCTTTGGAAAATTGTCGTCTCAGTGCGGGGCACTGCAGCTGCAGATTGTGTCATTTAAGCTATTCATTTCTTTAGTTTTACTATAATGATACCACTTCCGAAAGGGTTTGGGCCTCTCGGACTTTTCAAAAGGGCGCCGTCTGGGGGCTTTTATACACTCTTCGCTGCAACACCCTTGGAGCTTTTCTGAACAACTCCCACATGATAGAAACAGAGCATTACAATCCATATTGGCGCAGTTGTAGTAGAGATCACACTCAGTATCACAGAGATGGCAGTGACTGATGAGCTCGTGCTCATCATCGCTGATTGGGGCCGAAAGACGATCATCAAAGACAAAGAGTTTTCCTTTCCAATGCTGATTCCCCTCTTTATACCCGTAGTTGATGATTCCCCCATCCAGTTGGTAGACATGCTCAAACCCCATCTCCTTCAGCAGAGGAGTGTAAAGCTCACACCGGATCCCACCTGTACAGTACATCATCACTTTGGCCTTCTTCGGATCAACCCGCTCTGAGAGCTCTTTTACAAAGGGGAGAAACTCCCGAAAAGTCTTTAGAGGGGGAAGTTCAGCTCCTTCAAAATGCCCAATCACAGACTCATAGTCGTTGCGAGCATCAATCAAGATGGTGTTATCATCCCTCTCTTCAAGCATCTCTCTCCATCTTTGGGGAGAGATATGCTCAGCCCCTTCTGTCACGTTGACGGACTGATCTAGTGCAGCCAATTGCTTTCGGACCTTGACGGTGACTTTGGGAAGAACATGCTCATCGTAAGGGTCTACTTTGAAGAAAACATTTGCAAATCGCTCATCTCCCTTTAGCCAGTCCATGTAAAGCTCAGCGTCCTCCCCTCGGAAAGACATTTGGGCATTGATTCCATCAGATGCGATGTAAATGCGGCAGCGGACATCGAGTTCCTTTAAAAAGTCGCGATGCCTTTTCACCTCATTTTCAGGGTTTTCAATTGGGGTAAATAGGTAAAATGCAACAATTTTGAAAGAATCCATGTTAATCCTCAAAAAAATCTTAACTATAATAAATCATAACTTTTCTACCTATATGAGGGCAAGTGGAAATGCCTACTTGTTAAAAAAACGGTTCTCAACTATGATGTGTTGTTTTTATTGACCGATCAAGGAGTTTTTGAATGGCTCGTTATACAGGCCCTAAAAATCGCATAGCAAGACGTTTCGGAGTCAACATTTTTGGCACTCTTCGAAACCCCCTACTCCATAAGCCCAATCCCCCTGGAATGCATGGAGCAAAAAGAAGAAAAAAATCGGATTATGGCCTCCAGCTCGATGAACAGCAGAAGCTGCGCGCCTCCTATGGTCTTGTCAGCCGAAAGAAAACCGTCAGCTACTTCAAAAAGGCAGCCAGCTCAAAAAAATCCACTCCCCTCGCTTTTGCCCGTTTTTTTGAATGCCGCCTCGACACGGTGGTCTACCGCCTCAAGTTCGCCCCAACGATTTTTGGAGCCCACCAGCTTGTCGCCCACGGCCACGTCCTTGTCAATGGGAAGAAGGTCGATATTCGCTCTTTCCAAGTCAAGCCGGGGATGGTGATCTCCATCAAGCCAAAGTCGCAAAACATGGCGATCATCAAAAAATCTCTCGAGAGCAGCAAGGATATCCCTGAGTTTCTCATGAATGACCCAGAGAAATTCTCTGGTCAGATGGAAATTCTACCCGAGCTGGATCAAATTCCCTTTGCTCTACCGATCAATGTCCCTCTCATCTGCGAATTTCTCTCACACACAAGCTAATCACATCGATCCACGACTTCTTAAAAATATTTAAGTAGTCGTGGCTTTTTTTTTATCATAAAAAAGAGCCTCTCCCCAGAAGGGAGAAGCTCTTCGTGGACCTCTCATAGATCAAGACCTATGAGAAAGGGAGATGAATTTTAGAAAAGAGGGATCCGCTCATGTTTCTCACAATCTAATACGTCGCAAACTACTTTGTGCAGCTCGCCAATATGATGCGGGCTTCCCTGACGCCAGATTCCATATATGGGGTTGAGCAATCTGATTGTGTGATGCTCAAAATCTCCATTTTTATGGATAAAGGAAAGAATGTATTTCCCTTTCTCATCAAGATTAGGACGGATAAGATACGTATAGATCACTTGTCCTTCAAGTGCTTTTTCTGCATCTACGCGATTAAATTCGGGACACCAAGCATGCTTCATCAGCTCGGCTTTTACATCGAATGTTACCTTTGTTGGAGCAACACTCTTTTTAGTGTTTTTTGAAAGTATCAAAGTCATGACAGACCTCTTGAGGGTTTTGCAGTCTTTCGACTGGCTATTTCGAATTGGCAATGATTTTATAGAAAAGGAAAATTTATGCAAAGAGAATTTTTTTTTCTACATTCTCACTCAGGAGCGATGTAAGCTTCTTTGAAATCGACGTTGAATGCGTCTGAACAGAAAGCATCTTTCAGTGACTTTTTCTTAAGCGACTTGAAATCCTCATAGTTAAGAGGAAGGACTGGGCATTCCTCAACAAGCAATTTCTCAGCTTCCCAGAAGAGCGTAAATTGTTTCTCACGATTCGTCTCTCGCTTAGCTGCTCCTAGTAGCTTTTGATACTCGGGATGTTCCCACTTTGAAAAGTTGATGCGATCTGTTCGGTACTGAAAGACATTTAGAGTGTATACAGGGTTGTTGATCCATGATTTCCAGATGATTGTCGCTAACTGGAATTCCCCATTCGTAATCTTTGGAAAAAGATGACTGAAGTCATATTTTTCGACGCGAAAGCGAATGCCAAAAACTTCCTCCCATTGACGTGCAAGCTCTTCTGCAATCATCTCCCGAGCACTACTGGCGGGACAGCACAGGGTAATCACGGGAAAACTTTTTCTCGTTAATCCCAATTCCCTTAAAGCGTCTTCAAAAAGCCTGCACGCGAGCTCGCGATCGCGCTTCGGGACTTTCTCATTAAAGGAAGGTCCTACATGGGCGAAAGAAAGAGGTGTCACAGCTGGAATCGGGGGGTCTGCAAGCACATTGACAAGAGCTTTTCGATCGATGGCATGGGTAAATGCCTGGCGCATCTTCAGCGTATCAAAAGGAAACCGTTGGGTATTGAATACACACCACTGGGTCCCCATCGAGTTCACAATAATGGAATCACCAGAAGTATTCTGATCAAAATAGTTCTCCCATGGGCGAAAAGGGAGACCGATCCATTCGAGTTCATCATTTTGATACATCTCAAAAGCTGTTTCTGAGTTGTTTTTTGAAACGAAGACCTTATCTAACTTGACCTTTTCTTGATCCCAATAGGTTGGGTTCTTGGCAAGCTCATACCCTCCGGGAATGAGGTGCCGTTTCAGTTTAAAAGGACCATTGCACACATAGACCTCTTCTCCACTCTGAGCCCAATTTGGGTGCAGTGCTTCCAACTTATGGTGAACAGGTGAATAGAGGGCATGTGCAGTCAGCTCTAAAAATTCGGGTGTAGGCGTTTCAAGCTCGACGATAAGCGTCTGATCATCCAAAGCTTTGACACCTACTTGATCAAGCTCAATTCGTCCTTCCTTTGCTGCTTTTGCATGTTTAATCGGATAAAAGAAATAGACGAAAGGGGTGTAGAAAGAGGGGGAGAGAATTTTTTTCCAGGCATATTCAAAATCATAGGCAACAAGAGGTGTTCCATCCGACCAATAGCTTTTTTTAAGGGTGAACGTATAGCGCGTCTGCTCCTTTGAAATATCAACTTTCTCTGCGATTGCTGGAGCGATCTTCCCTTCTTTTGAAGAGCGCATCAATCCCTCAAAGAGCATTTTCATTAGGGTACTCGACATCTCATCCCCTCCAATCCTCGGATCAAGAGAAGGGGGGAGATCGAAAAAGCTCAGTCGGAGAACCTGCTGACTGACCATTTTTTTGACCCATTTTTCGATTGCTTTCTCAACGAGTGCCTGAAATTTATTCTGGGATTCAGAAGAAGAGGATTCATAGATGAGCCCGAGCAAAAAAGTCCCCTGATGATTGACTTGCGTATGAACGAGAGTGTTAGAAAAACTTTCTATCTTATTGATCCCCTCATTCAAAACCGTCTCAATTGAGCGGTCCTTACTGCGGATAATGACATAGACAAAATCTTTAGTTTTGACAATCTTCTTGAAATAGCTCTCTCTCTTGACGAGTACTTTTTCTTTTGCCTCAAGAAGCAAAGAGAAGAGCGTTTCAAGACTCTTAAGTCTTGTCGTCGCCTGTGCTTCGATGGGATTCAGCCCAAAGAAAAAGTTCTCAAGGAGTTCTTGATTACGGGTAGCCACTCTTCCAAAGGCGTCTTTGAGCTGTGAGAAGAGTTCCCCCTGCTTGACAATCATTCCCCCATTATAATCTCTGATTTCTCCCAGAGCTTCGGTAAGGATTGCAATGATTTTTTCGCGCGCCAGATAAAAATTAACAGAAGAATTTGCCCGCAAAATCGAGCGCTCTTTAGGTATAGAGAGTTGAAAAACATTGGCCTCTTTTGCGCTCTTCTTTCGAATGTAGCCCACATTCTGAACTCGATCAGGGATGAAGATAAAGGGCTGATCGATGCTTTGAAAAGCTTTTTCAAGAGGAAGACTCCCCTTATTCAGTACACGAACGAGGAGAACAGTGAAATAGAGTTGGTCTGCTTCCTGCTTGTCAAAGTTCACCATGACTTGAGGAAGGTCCGCTGTCTGTTTTAACTCTTGCGAAAGGAGGAGTACATTGCGCATCACCTCCTCTTCATTGCGGATCATAAACACCGAAGGGATCAATTTCTCGACTCGTTTCTTGAGCTCTTCTTCGAGCTCAGAACGCATCATTTCAACTTCCCTTGGGGTGATGAGCGAGCCATCTTTTTTTTCAATTTCGAGGTAGAGGTACTTGATGAGATCTTGATTGGCACTGTAGTAGTAGTAAGACCCCTTAACCACCTGCGCATCAGGGACAAATTCCTGAACAGCTCCTATTACATGCCTCTCATCAAAAAGTTCATAGGAATCAGTGAGTCCTACTGCAATAGAAAGACCCAGCACAGGTTTTTCCCCAAATGGAAAGTGGAGTTTTGTCCGCGAGAAGCGGAACTCTAAATGTCTTTTCTCTGGAGCGATCGAATACTCGTGCAGAAGCTTTTTTCGCATCAAATAGTGGGAAATAATCAACTTCGTCACATGCTTCGGATTTCGAAATTTTCGAAATTCAGGCTTCGCAAGGGCAAAAAAAGTGCTCATCTCTCGGAAGATCTCAATATCAAAATACTTCGGCATCCGGAAAATCAACTTACGCAAATAGTTCTGGATTAATGCCGACTTCTGGTCAAACGAAAGGGCTTTTGTATCGAGAACCCTCTCCAAATAGAGAGAAGAAGAGAGGCTGAGCCCAAATTCAGTGGAAAGGAGAGGAAGATTCGATACGATCGTTCTCGATTCTGTGGCATTTTCTACCAAAATCTTCACCTCAGAAGCAAAAAACAAACGATCGCTTATCTCTCGCATATGAAAGTAAACATTTTCGAGCCCCAAGATCTGGACCTCTTTTTCTGGGATGAGCCACTTGCGAATGAGTTCTGGAAGGACTTTGTCAGCCTTTACCTCTTGTGATGGACTACAAAGGAAATAGAGAGAGAGACTTGTGGGGAAGTCTTTGGGCTCTTCCCATTTGACAATGGGAAGGTTAGAAGAAAACCACTGGTTGGACTCCTCAAATGAAAGATCGAAGAATTCTTTCGGCAGAGTCTCCTGAAGAATCTCTTTTCCTTTTTCAAGATGCCCAGAAAGAGCTGTAGCCCCCTCTGCAAATGGGAGGTGAAGCTCTAAAGTTGGGGAGGCAAACTCCTTCTTCATCATAGTCGCAAATACCTTCTCAGCAAAATTTCCCTAGATAAAATATCTACAGTTCTCGCAAAATTAGAGTACAAATTACGGATACAAATGCTTTTACGCGGAATTTTTCTTCCAGTTGCTATTTTCATCTGCTTGACAGCCTGTCATAACAACAAAGCTAATAAAGCGCAAATCGAAACTAGTCCTAATAAAAATTTCCTCCAAATAAGCATCCCTGCAGAAGTTGTCTCTTTAGACCCCAGTATTGGGGTCGATGCTCCCTCTATTTACATCACTCGAATGCTTTTTGAAGGGCTCATGCTCACTGGACGAGACGGCAAAATAAGACCTGCTCTTGCTAAAAGCTATGAAATCTCCGATGATCTCCTCACCTACACATTTCAACTAAAGCCCACCTATTGGTCTAACGGTGAATTTGTTACAGCACATGATTTCGCTTATAGCTGGAAGAAAATCATCAACCCAGAAAAACCCACTTTGGGAGCAGAGAACTTCTATCCAATAAAAAATGCGAGGGCAATTTCCCGGGGGAAAAAGGGCATTGACTCTGTCGGTATACGTGTCCTAGATAATTTTACTCTCCAAGTAGAATTGGAACATCCCACCCCCTACTTCCTCGAAACTCTATCGTCTCCCTCATTTTTCCCTGTGTATGAGCAGTTAGACAAACAAAACCCAAATTGGTTTCTCTCGGAAGGCAGTGATTTCGTCTGCAATGGCCCCTACACGCTGCAAAAGCACCGTTTAGAAAACGAAATGATTGTCGTTAAAAATCCAAGCTACTGGAATGCAAAGAGTGTCACCATGCCTGGTATCCGCATAGGGATCATCAAAGATACGATGACCCAGCTCACTCTTTTTGAAAAAGGGGAGCTCGACTGGCTCGGAAATCCCCTATCAAAAATCCCCCTCGATGCGATGCAGTATTTGAAGAAAAACAACAAACTTCTCTCCTTTCAAAGTTTAGGGGTATATTTCTACTATTTAAACACCGAATCTTTTCCTTTCACAAACAAGAAAATCCGTCAGGCATTTTCCTATGGAATCGATCGGGGGAAACTGGTTGAACACGTCCTGCAAGGAGAAGAAACACCTGCAACGAGCGTGCTCCCCTATAGCTTAGCCTGCAACACAACTCCCTATTTTCTAGATAATGATTCAAAACGTGCCAGACAACTCTTCCATGAGGCCTTAGATGAGCTAGGAATCACCCCAAAAGACCTGCCTGCCATCACTATCAACTACCCTTCATTGCTCGTTCGGCAAAGGATTGCAGAGGTTCTTCAATCGCAGTGGAATACACTCTTTGGCATCAAGATTCATCTCCAGCACCAAGAATGGAAATCACATTTTGCAAAAATTCAAACGGGCAACTTTCAAATCGGAGGTGTCGGTTGGCAATCGAAACTACGAGATCCCATTTACATCATGCAAACCTTCCGAGACAAGGATGGGGGAATCAACATGTCCCGCTGGGAAAATGAAGACTATCAAAGACTCCTAGCTGCCACGGAACAAGAGATCAACCCCCTCAAAAGGAAACAGCTCTTCAATCAAGCTGAGCAAATCCTTATGGATGAGATGCCTGCAATCCCCCTCTACTTCACTACGATCGTCTACGCCAAATCAGACAGGCTCAAAGGGGTCTACGTTTCCGATCTTCATGAAGTCGACTTTCGCTGGTCCTACTTCGAAGAAAAGTAGCCAGTGATTTTGTTCAGATTGACATCCTCGGCCTTCAGCCAGAAACAAAAAAGAAAAAACAGAGCGAAAAAGACCCCAGCCTGCAGAAGGAATTGGCTTAGTTGAACAAGCGTTTCTGAGGCAAAGGAAACACCCTTCTGCAAGAAAAGAGAAACTGTCGAGTCTCCGAGACCAAAATGACCGAAAAACAGGGTGAGTATTCCTGCCATTAGGCCGGCGGTTCCCACCTTCACAACGGACGAGGAGAAAAAACTTTTACTCCTAAGATGTCTGTATAGATAGAGGGCGTTAAAACAGGCCGCTCCACTCGTCGCAATGGCGATGCTAGAAGCTCCCCACCCAAATCCAAAAACAAAAAGAGCATCGAAGAAGATATTCATGATCGCCGTGAAGATAAAGGCTTTAGTTGGGGTGGTATAATCCTTCTTGGCATAGAAAGCTGGGGCGAGGATTTGTACGAGAGCTGCTGGAAGTAGCCCCAATCCATATCCCCAAAGGCACTTTGTCGTCTCGACGATTGCCACAGAGCTGAAGTCTCCTCTTCCGAAGAGGAGGTTGACACTGCAAACCCCAAGGACAAAGATTCCCACGACACAGGGAAAGATGAGAGTGAAGGTTCGCTTGATTCCAAATCGCACGAGATCCTGGTAGCCCTCTTCATTCTTCTCTTCCACCGTACGTGAGAGAGCAGGAAGGAGGGCTGAAGAGAGCGCAATGCCAAAGAGAGCAAGGGGGAGCTGCTCCATCCGGATGGCATACCAGAGGTAAGCAGGACCCTCCAAACTAGAAAAACGGGCAAAAACAGAATCGATGGCACTATTGACCTGCATTGATGCGACCCCGATCATCCCGAGAAAGAGAGGACGAGTGATCGATTTTAGGCTTCGTGAAAAGACTCGCAGTTGAAAGATCTCTTTTAGAGATAAGTTCCTTCTCAGAACTTCCCAGGTCCGCGGGATGGTGACACCCCACTGGAAGGCAAAGGCGATGACTAGAACGAGGGAAAGCCCCACTACAGCCTCTTCTGTTGGAAAAGATCCAAGAGCGATCACCCCTGCCATCCAAACAAGATTGAATGCGATCGGAGCAGCAGATGATAAAAAGAAGTGCTTTTCCGACTGCAAAAGGGCACTCGTGAGCCCAAAAAGGCAGATAAAAAAGAGGCCAGGGAGAATCAAGGCACTGAGATGAGCGATTTCCACTCCTCCTCCAGAAAAGACGCCAAGGCGCCCGAAGAAGAAAAGTCCCCCTTCGATTAAGCCCAGCACCACAAAGAGGACAAGAGCAAATGTCCAGAAAAGATCCCGAAAATAAAGGGCAGATCCCCTTTCACTGAGTGCCTTTCTCTCTTCGTAATGAGGAATGAACCCTTGCCTAAGAAGCCCTTCACCAAAAAGGCGACGAATCAAATAGACAAATCGGTAAGCAAGTAAAAAAGCAGCCAGAGCAGGAGAGGTTCCAAAATAAAAGGCCATGGTCATGTCGCGCACCATTCCCGTCACTCTACTCAGCAACGTGCCTGAGAAGAATCGGACGGCAGAACGGGAAACGCCTTGAGGGGTGTCGCTCATAAGTCGAGTTTCAGAGGGAGCTTATGATTGCGCCGATAGGAGGCATACCAAAGCCCTAAACAGATGGCTGCAATGAACCAAACAATCAAATTAGGCAGTGTAACCCAAGGGTTGGGAGGTTGATTTGGAGGGCCAAACCTGTGGCTCGGAGGCCAGAAGATAAAAGATGGGGATCCCTTCAAATTTCCTTCTGGGACAAAGCCAAAATCACGACTATCTGCGCTGTTTGAGTTGTTATCCCCTAGAGCGAGGTAGGAGTTGGGAGGAATCAGAAGACCATATTGCAGTATCTTCGCCTTATCAATCGTCCCATCTGCTTGCAGAGGAGGACCGCGATCGATAAAGGGATGGTAAGGATTTTGTGGGTTGGCAGCAAGCTCACGCTCTTCTTCTCTGGCAACGAAAGTCTTAAGCACAGAATCTCCCTGTTTAAAAATTGGAGCTCCTAAGACATACAGGTCCCCTTCACGGAAATACCCGTAACGCTTGGTTCCTGAATCGGTGTTAAACGCATAGGGCTTATTGAAGACAACGCCGTAGTTAAACAGCTTGCGCGTTCTCTGGGGTGAGTACTGCTGAAGCACGTGATCACTAGGGAGTTTCTTAGTGATGCCTCCCCATAACGGCCATGGGGGAGAGATGATCTTGTAGGCCTTTCCGTAATAGAATTCATATGTACCATCGGGAACCCCCTCTAGCCTAGTCAAGTTGTGGGTCGCTATGTAGGGATTCTTCTCCAACGAATAGGGCATCATGAAGCCATTTTTCACGACAAAACGAGCGGTGAAGAGGGTGTTAAATATTTTTCTTAAGTGCGAATCATCAAGTGGAACGAGAGAGCGACTCAAAATGAACTCCGGACGCAGTCGCCCATACCAGTCTTTTCCTAGTTCAATATGTTTGAGATCGGGATGGTGTGCTAGCTCGAGGAAGTGCTCCCCTTCTTCAAGAGAGACATCATGCCTGCTTGCGAGCGCACGCGCCTCGCTCTTCCGTAAGATACGGGCTGTCGCGTAGTTCTCAAATCCCCACAACTCATAGTAATTTCTCACCGGTGGGGCACTTCGATTGTGGATGCGAGGTGTATAGAGCATCTCCCCTTCAAATCTCTTGTTGCTAAGGACCGTTAGACGTGCAACGGGGACGTTCATCTGGTGAATGATCGACATCCGATAGGCATTTCCCCTATTAGAGAGAAAAGGCTCAGAAACGGAGACATCTCCTCCAAAAAACATAAAGGGAATATGGTCAATTTTGTCCAGACAGGGCAACTGCAACTCTGTTGAGATATCTTTGCCATCTTTGTCAATACCGTAGATCCTTCCTCCGTAAAAGTAGAGGCTATCTCCCGGTCTTCCCATCATCCTCTTCACGAGCTGTTTCTTTCCTGGAAAGACGAAAAAATAAAGAGTATCGGGGTCGTGAACGTCCATATTTTCAGCAGAGAAAACGAAAATACCAGATCGCTTCACGAGATCGGGATTGAAATAGAGATGATCAGTGGTAAATGGAACATTGATCCCAAAGGTCGTTTTTGAAACGATCAGACGGTCCTTCTCTTTGAGAGTGGGCCGCATGGAACCTGTGGGTATCTCATAGAGCTCGAACCAGACTTGACGAATGAGCAAGGCCACGACAAGAGCAAAGACGAGTGCAAAAACGAGATCTCTTAGCTGCTCCCATCCCCTCTTCTTTAAAATGCCCATTCCATAGTCCTGACATTTATGGGCGAGATAGCTTGCACCCTCCTCGTTCTTTTTGAGGATCTCCTCCTGGAGATTCTTCAAATCATTTTGGATTTCCTGTACTTGAGCAGGGAGGAGTCGCTTTTTTTTCCGCTTCAGGAGGTGGTAGACAGCAATCAGGATCTTTTTCGACTTTCGTAAAGAATAGGTTTTCATCGAGCTCATTGAGTTGAAAATATCTGCTCTATTCTCTATTATTTTCATATTTTTGGAAACAATATGTCGAAAACTCCCCCAGAAAAACTCCTCATAGGGGCCCACACCTCAGCAGCCGGTGGTGCTTATAACGCTCTTTTGCATGGGCAAGAGATCGGCGCTACCACCATACAGCTCTTCACCAGCAATCAAAAGCAGTGGAAAGGGCGTCCTATCACTGATGAGATGGCAACTCTTTGGAAAGAGACTCTCAAAGAGACTGGCATAAAAAAAGTCATGTCCCATGACAGCTATCTCATCAATCTCGGCTCTCCCAACTCCGAGACCCTCAAAAAAAGTCATGAAGCATTCCGCCATGAGATCGAAAGGTGTCACCAACTTGATATCACCTATCTCAACTTCCACCCAGGTGCAGCGACCACAAGTACAGAAGAAGAATGTCTCGAACAGATCATTGCGAGCCTGAAGAAATTTGAAAAGCTCTGCGCACAGGGAAAGACCCGCCTCCTTCTTGAAACGACAGCTGGACAAGGGACGACAGTCGGCCACGACTTCAGCCACCTCGGATATATTATCTCCGAGACCAAAAATATTATCCCAATTGGGGTCTGTATCGACACCTGCCACATCTTCGCCGCCGGCTATGATATCCGCACCAAAAAAGCATGGGACCATACCTTGGAAGAATTTCAGAAACAGGTCGGTTTCAAGAACCTCTATGCCTTCCATGTCAATGACTCGATGAAACCACTGGCTTCTCGCCGTGATCGTCATGCGAACCTCGGAGAGGGAGAAATCGGTCTCGAAGCCTTCCGTTACATGATGAAACACCCAAAATTGCGTGAGATCCCCAAATACCTCGAGACCCCTAACGGGTCAACAAAATGGGTGGATGAGATCGCCCTATTAAGGAAATTTGCCAAATGAACCGAACAAAAATCAAACAGATCACCATTGACCACATTGGAAAAACTCTGAAGATCTGCGGCTGGGTCCGTTCAATACGTGACCAGAAGAGTTTTGCCTTCATCGAAGTGAATGACGGCTCTCGATTCAAGGGACTCCAAGTAGTTGCAGAAGAAGAACTCCGAGATGAGATCAATCTCATCACCACCGGCACTAGCGTCGCCATCACGGGAACCCTCGCAGAGAGCCCCGGCCAGAACCAAAGCTGGGAACTCAAAGCAGAAAAAATCGAAATCTTTGGCACGTGCCCAGCGGAGGACTACCCGCTGCAGAAGAAACGCCACTCTTTCGAGTTTCTCCGAACCATTGCCCACCTCCGCCCGCGCACCAACACCCAAGGAGCAGTAGCCCGTGTTCGCAGCGCTCTGTGCTTCGCCACCCACCAGTTTTTTCATGATAGGGATTTTCTGCATATCCACACCCCCGTCATCACCTCTTCCGACACAGAAGGGGCAGGCGAGCAATTCCTCGTAAGCACGATCGATTACGATAAACCCCCTCGCCATTCAGATGGAAAAGTTGACTACACAAAAGACTTCTTTGGACGCCCTGCCTACCTCACAGTCTCAGGCCAGCTCAACGCCGAAGCAATGGCCTGCGCTCTTAGCGACGTCTATACATTTGGACCGACTTTTCGCGCTGAGAATTCCCACACCTCCCGCCACCTCGCTGAATTCTGGATGATGGAGCCTGAGATGGCCTTCTGCGATCTAGAAGGAAATATGGACATGGCAGAGAGCTACACCAAAGCGATGATTCACCACCTTCTTGAGCACTGCTCAGAAGATCTGAACTTTTTCGATAAGTTCATCGAAAAAGGGCTCCTCGAAAGGCTGAAAAATGCCCATGAAAATGACTTTGCAAGACTCACCTACACTGAGGCAATCGATGTTCTCAAGAAGTCCGGCAAGAGCTTCGCCTTTCCAGTAGAGTGGGGGATTGACCTCCAGTCCGAACATGAGCGCTTTCTAGCCGAAGAACACTGTAAAAAACCCCTTTTCCTCACCGACTACCCCGAGTCGATCAAAGCCTTCTATATGCGGGCCAATGACGATGGAAAAACCGTTGCCGCCCTCGACCTCCTCGTCCCTAAAATTGGAGAACTCATCGGCGGAAGCCAAAGAGAAGAAAGACTCGATCAGCTTGAAAAAAAGATCCTCGCAGCTAGTCTCGACCCCAACGAATATTGGTGGTACCTCCAGCTCCGTAAGTATGGGACAGTCCCCCACTCAGGCTTCGGAGTGGGCTTTGAGAGGCTCATTCAATTTGTGAGCGGCATCGAAAACATCCGCGATGTGATTCCCTTCCCCCGTTACCCTGGCCACTCAGATTTTTAGGGCCCGCACGCTATACCATCTAACTACGTGCCTGCCGAGTGGTTCTACTGAGCAGAAGAGCACCCACCCCTAGCAAGGTAAAGGCAATCGATATGATCCACCCCACCACAGGAATTTGCACAAGAGCAAAGAAGAGCACAAGCCCGACAAAATAGAGCATTAACGAGTTCTTCTTCAGCCCCATCTTCGGAAATATTGCGTTCCCCAGCCACAGAATAGGAAAGATCTTTGCCGAGTAGAAACCGAGAACCCCTATGGCAGAGAGGGCAAGCGCAAAGGGAAAACCCACAATCGTGATCAGCAAGACCAGAGCAACGATCGGCACAAGAATGACAGTGAGCAGCCCCACCCAAAAAGCCCGCCAAGGATTCTCATTCAGGATCCTTAATGCCCCATTTAGCCTCTTTGTCAAAAATCGCAAGAAAACCCACCCAATGACAAAGCTGAAGAGGAAATTCATGATCAGCCCCATGAAGTGAGTGCCAATCAAGAGCCCCTCTTTCCATCTCCCTTTGAAGATCCCATTCATAGCTGATGGCTTATAGACGATCTTACCTCTAATCTCAGCACCAGAAGCAACACCCGCTTCCTTCGCACTCTTATAATCAACATCTCCTCCAATGAAGGCCTTGGATCCGAGCCGGAGATGCCCAAATGATCCTTTCAGGTTTCCAAGAACCCTCCCCCCTACACGCGCCTTTGAGGCATTGATCATAGCATTTTGCCCCACCGTCCCACTCAGATCTAACAGCCCCCCTGTGAAAACGAGATTGTTCCCAATATGGGACTTTGGAGCGACCTGTAATGAGGCCCCCATCGCAGTGACACTTTTCCCAACCACTCCATTAATCTCCATTTGCCCACCAAACAGACGACAGCTGCCCCTGACCACACCAGAGATTGAGATGCTTCCCCCACAGGCAATCACATCCCCTTCGACCTCACCATCGACGACTATCTGGGCTCCAAAGGCGTAAACATCCCCCTTGACAAGACCTGAGATCTCGACAGTCCCACCTGCAGTGAAATAATCCCCTTCATGGACCACCTCTTCAGGGAGAATGACATAGTCCCCGTTCTGGGCAAATGCCAAAAGAGAACAAAAAGAAAAAAGTATTGATAGAATTAGTCGCATAGGATCACACCTCTTCTTCACCTATACGGGTTAAAACCTTATTGATCAATGGATAGGAATGTCCTCGCCTAAGAAGGGCCGCGATCACCTTTTCCCGTTTTTCTGGCCAATCCTTCCAGTACTTCTTGAGAATAAAAGAGGATAGAGCCTCCTCCGACTCCTCAATGAGAACACCACACTCTCCTCCCTTCTCTCGCAGCTTCATCTCGATCACCCGGGGCCCATACCCCTTTTCCCGCTGCCTAGCTACGAACCTCTCAGCAAGTCCTAGGTCATTGAGCCACCCCTCATTTTGGAGGCGAATGATCAAGGCATCCACCTCGGCTTTCTCATACCCTTTTTCCAAAAGCTTGCCTATCAGCTCCTTAGAAAAGTAAGAGCGCCTCGCAAGTAGAGAAAATGCTTTAGATACAATGCTTTGCATACAGGCATGCTAAAAGTCATAAGGAATTCTTGCAAACTCAATTTGCTACCCCCTTATTCTCTAGGCGCTAGCGAGCTGTTTAGATACAAGATTCGGAGGCGAAACCCATATGCTGGGCATATGGGTGAGCAATCGAAGCGAAGTAGATAAATAGTGTAGCCAGCATAGAGGGAAGATGGGTAGCAATTTGAGTTGCTAGATGATGGCTTGAAAACATTCGAAATTTCGGCTATTCTAAGGGTATGACAATACCACCTGGTGGCCCTACACCACCCGAACTCCCTTCTGAGCCTCCCCCTCCTTCAATATCCCCAGGGGCTCCGAGTGGCGGCGATTCCAAGATAATGCAGTCCCCGTTTGCACAAATGTTTGCTGCGACCGGTTCAATGCCCACCGCCAAAGAGATGAAAGCGATCATGAACGGCATTCTCATGCAAGAGGTCCGCAACATCAAGCAGCAGGACAAACGCTGGAAAGAAGCGATGAAAAAACTCAAAAAAGCGATCAAAGGAGAGGACTAATTCTTTTAAGGAAAATGGCTGACTCATTAGTTATAACCGAAGAAGACCTTGGTCTTCGCCTCGATAAACTCCTCTCGCAAAAATTTCCCGAGCACTCCCGAAGTTATTTCCAATATTTAATTAACGAAGAATTTGTTTTACTCAATGGACACCCCGTAAAAAAACAGCTCAGACCTGAAACCGGTGACAAAATCGTCATAGATTTCCAAAAACCTCCTCTTCTCGATGTAAAGCCCGAACCCATCCCCTTGGATATCCTCTACGAAGATGAAGAACTCCTCGTCATCAATAAGCCCCGCAATATGGTCGTCCATCCCGCTCCAGGCGCCTATACAGGAACCTTTGCCAATGCCCTGCTTCACCATTGCAAACAACTCGACCCAAAACACTTTGAAGACCTTAGACCCGGCATTGTCCACCGTATCGATAAAGACACAACAGGCGCCCTTCTCGCTGCAAAGACCATTGCTTCGCATCAAAAACTCACCGCTCAATTTTCGGCCCGGAGCGTAAAAAAACACTATTTAGCTATTTGCTCCTCCAAGCCCCCCGAAGGAGAATTCTCAGCTCCCTTAAGGCGCCATCCCATCAAGAGAAAGCAGATGACCGTTCACCCTGAAGGAAAAGAAGCAATCAGCGCCTTCCGTGTCCTCGCCCATAAAGAAAATCTTTCCCTTGTAGAAATCGAACTCATCACGGGGAGAACCCATCAAATTCGAGCTCATCTCAAAAAGCTCAACTGTCCCATTCTCGGCGATCCCATTTACGGCAGCGTTACGCTCAATCGGAAATATCGGATCCATCAGCAACTTCTCCACGCTCATAGAATCCATTTTATTCATCCGATTTCTGGGGATCCCGTCGAGCTCACAGCTCCAATCCCCAGTGAGATGAAAGATTTCATTGATTTGATACAATGTTCTTGATTAAACTAAACTTCGACTATTTACAATCGCTTTGAGATTGTCCCTGTTGTCTATGTAGGAGTTCGTAAGTTGCCAGAAATTTGCATGTGAGCCAAGGTGTTGCTTGGTAGCAAATGAAACGCAAACGAATCTGCCGTTACACGTAGCATTAGGAAGGCGATAGGATCGAATCTCTAGCTCATATATTCGAGGACTCGTAAATGAAGGAATTCGTAGAATACATCGTCAAAAATCTGGTAGACAATCCCGATAAGGTGCGAATCAATGAAATCGGAGGAACACATACTTTGATCATTGAGCTTTCTGTCGAAAAATCTGATATCGGAAAGATCATTGGGAAAAAGGGGAAGACGATCAATGCGATTCGTACTCTCCTAATGTCGGTGGCTAGCCGGAATGGAATTCGCGTCAATCTTGAAATCATTGAAGACGACGACGACGACGACGAAGAAGAAAAAGAAGAAGAGAAAAGCTAGTTTTATCCCCTTTGCTCCTCTTCCGCTCTATTCGTGTGATCATAACGGTCATCCACACGTTATTCCTATGTCCATAATGAAGGGCATTTTTCCTCACTTTTATCCCTTTAGATTTGTGCTCTTTTAGGAAATGAGTTTTGGAAGATAAGGAGAGATCATCGATTTGCGGGAGTTGATCGTTCCCGCCTTATAGCGGATAACCGCCATTGTCTTCTTCTCCGTTTCCAGCATGTGATGATGGGGACAGGGGAAGTTCTCTTTGAAGATTTTACTGAGTTCCGCAGCTCCAGGACCCATAAAGACCACTTCCAGATCTTTTTCATGATCGAGAATCTGCCTCGAAGAGTGGAACCCACCCAGAAACCCTTTCAGATGCTCGATTGACTGCTCCGTCATTGGAATCCATACCCAAAGTTCATCCTTATGCTGAAACTCCCCATTCACTCCAGAAAAGAGATCCTCAGCACCAGCAATGGAGCTGATCATATGCAGGTAGAGATCCACTTCTCTACGATCGGCAAAAAAGTCCTTTGACTCATCCACAAAGGTTGCTCGAAGCTTATCACCAACAGACGCAAAAGAAGCGAGATTGTTTGGGAAGATTTTGGTCTGGCCTACTCTACAACACCCATTTTGGAGCTTGGTGTCGATGAACACATTCGACTCCTTCCCTTCAGCGCAAAACTTAAGGCTTTCCTCCATGAGCTGCTCTTTGGCGACGTAGGTCTTACGGTAGATCGAGTACATATCGGGATTCTTCAAAATTCTAGTCGCGGCCTTCTGCACAAACGTCTTGTCTTGTGGAAGGTCATCAAATTCGATGATCTCCAACTCCTCCCCTTCCATCAGCGATTTCAAGCGATTGAGAAGAGACGCAACGCATTCGATATCCCTCCTAGAGACCTTGGTCAATAGATCAGTATCATCGATGATCGCATAGAGAAAGTGCAAATATTCAATGAACTCTCGCAAAGGATCGACAAAGTATCGTTCTTCTTTCAAATGCTTAGCAGCGCTATAACGATCTAAAAGGCGCTGCATCAGACGCTTGCTCTTCGGATTCTCAATATCTCCCTGCACCTTTTTCATCTGCCCTTCAATCTCAGCAAGAGACATCCCACCCGTGCTGTATTTGTCATTGATTACAAAGGCAAGCTGGGCAACCACTGCATTCGAAGACTGAGCATCTGAGATATGGACAACGGGAACAGAAGACGTTTGCAAGACTGTCTTATGGTGATCAATCACACTGATCACCTCTAAGTACGATGGGATCTTTGTCTCCTCGCGATTACAAAAGTCACGCAAAGAGACTGTGCCCAAAATTTGCTGATGGAGATCTCTCCCCCGAACCACACCAAGGGGGATCATCTGTCCCTCCTCATTCGTCGAGGTTACCGTCAAATAGGGGTAATTCCCCATTTTAGACTTGAGCTCATCAACATCAGCGCGATAACTCACAACCTGAGGCAAATAGCCAAACACCTTCGTTTTAATATTCAGAGCTACTTCAAGACGCTCGGTATATAAACGAGCTCCATAAATAGCCCTGTCGAGAACAGCGATGATCTCCTCGAGATAATGGAAAATTTGAGGACGATCCTCAACGAGCTGCCCCTTTTGATCAAAAAGGGAAGAACTGCTGAGCGAATCCACTTGGTCAATGCACTTTTGAAAATCAGCAACACCGAGCTTTTTCATCCCCTTCGCAAAAGAAGAAAATGTCGCTTCGAGTCCCTTCTCGATAAAAAGAACCTTCCTTAAATAGCCATCCATCCAGCGTTTTTGCTTATCGGTGAACTCATCCGCTGGGTCACAATCCTTCACCTTAATCTCAAAAACCTCTTCAACAAACCCTGGCAAATCGCGTAAACTTAAATCCTCTTTTGCAAAAAGAGAGACAATTTTGACATGGAGATTATTCTCGAACCATCTAAGACAATTATTCAGGAGCATAATGACCTGACGAACTCCTTCCACGTCAAAACTCCGCCAATCACCCAAAAAATAGCCCTGATCATCGACTAAAATGATCGCCTTCTGTGCCCGTTCGTGATCAATAGCCAGAGAAGACTGATCGGTCTTCTGCTTCACCACTCCTCGTTGCGTCATAAGCTCTAAGCTCGACAAAGACAATCTCGTTCTCGTCTTAGCCATATACTGAAGAGATCTCTGCCCAAAGACATGCTGAAAAAGAACAGCCACCTCAATACTCGATGCAGGCACTCCCCCGGGGACATTCCAAACATGGAGTCCTTCAGCTACCCTTGCTCCAAAAGCATCAACCCATCCCCAAAACGAAGCGATGGTTGTATCGAGATCAGGAGAAGCATGTGCTGTCACGAAATGGCTCCCTGGATGGACCTTGCCCATTCCAATGGGAAAAAGAATTTGGTACTCATCTCTGGGTACCCACTTCCCAACAACCTTTCCCCGAACCTTATAATTCTCTTGAAAACCCAGCCCTGAGAACTGGTTGAGCCATAGCTCAAAACTCGACAAGTTGTACCCAACCAATAACTCTTCTTTATGAACCCGATCGATAAAAAAAAGAACCGCGATCAATAAAAACCCACTCCCCTCTGGAGCAGCGAGAATCAGTTCTAAAAGAGCGTGGTTGACCCGCTCGCTCTTTTCCTTATGATTCAACTTGGAAAAATCTTCAGAATGGAATCCCTTAAAAATTCCATCGAGCCCCTCAAAATGAAAAGGGCTTAAGACATAGTCACCTAAAAATTCTGCTTTTGAAATGGGGCGCTTCGGCCCATCCTGTTTTTTGCTCATTGCCTCTCACAAATTTGGACTGAGCAGGACTTGAACCTGCGACCCTCCGCTTAGAAGGCGGATGCTCTATCCAGCTGAGCTATCAGTCCACTGATAGCCTTAGTGTAAGAGATCCCATCGACTACTTGCAAGAGAGAAAAAGCTCCCCCACAAGGGAACAGAAGCTCTGAGCAATTCCTCTCTAAGTAATGCCCCAGGTGGTCCCGCTACTGGTTCTTCGTACGGGCCGCTGCTGCTTTTTCACTTACTTAGAAGAGGCGCCAAACGCTCTTCAGCTCTTTGAAGAGTCTGATCACACTAGTCCATTAGTCTCATATACTCCGGTGAACTTAACCATTCCATAAGCTCAGCCCCGAACCGCTCTTGTACACTTACATAAAGTCCAGCTTTCAGGCGAAGGTTATTCAGCAGCTGAGCGCCTTTATAGGCTCCATAAACTAGCCCTAAAGCTGCAATGATCTCTTTCACTCCAGGAAGCTCGTCCTGACATTCTTCACTGGTATAATTTGCATAACACTGCGATGCTGTTTCGACACAATAATTGACTATGTTAGATGCTGCATTCACCTACTACCTCCGAATTCCAACGTATTATAGCGCGTATTGGAAATGATTACAGCTAAGTAATCATTGAACAGACTCAGAATGCTGTAGAGCCACCTGGTGGTACTCCTCCTGCGCCTGAGTGATATCCCGGTAATCCTGGAACGTATTGATGATATGAGGACGGACGAAGATCAGCACATTGCGCCTCTCAGACATCCGCTTATTCTTCGAAAAGACAGCCCCTATCACTGGCAGCCCCCCAAGACAAGGTATCCCAGCTCTCTGAAAAGAACGGGCGTTGCGGACCATCCCACTGAGGACCAAGAAATGGTTATCGGGAACGTGGGCATAGGTGTTCATGTTGGTCTTGGTGGTGCGGATCCCCTCTACTTCTGAGTTGGAGACCATCGGATCATCGATGGCTTCGGTGATCTCCTGATCAATATCAAGGGTGATGATATTATCATCACCGAGCATCGGAGTGATACTGAGGCTCACACCGACATCGCGATACTCGATATTCGCTGAGGTCTGTTGGCTTGAGCCAATCGTTTGCACCACTGAGCCAGTAAAGGGGATATTATCCCCCACGAAGATCGAAGAGTTTCTGTTGTCTTGTGTGATCAGCTTTTGGTTGAGGACAATATTGGTATCGCCATCCATCTCAAGTGCGGATACGAGGGACCCGAGAGTTAAGAAAGTCTTCCCCTTGTGCAAGATGATGTCTCCAATGACGCCGAAATCAAAACCTCTTCCGAGTGGAATCTGATTGAGACCTGTAAGCCCCGCACCCGAGTTGACCTCCTGGCCAACTGTAGCTAATGGTGAGTTCCCTTTGGGAGAGAAGTTTCCTGCACCAAAGGAGATCTTATCTTTGAACCTTCCGCCACCGAGCCATTGAAGGCCAAATTCAGTGCTTTTCTTAGTATCGGTCTCGATAACGAGGACCTCAATGAACACTTGTTTACGAGGGACATCAAGGGTTCTAATCAACTTGTCGAGTCCATCAACGGTCTCCTGATCCCCAGAAAAGAAAAAGGAGTTCGTCACTTTTACCCACTGGATTGACTCGATCGCTTCGATCAATTTCGTCGGTTTGCCTTTTCGATTTTTCATGTCTGAGGCAATTTTTTTAAGAGCACCTTCGATCTCGTCTCCTTGATGGTAACGGATCTTATAGGTAGCAAACTCGAGCTGGTCCACAGGAATAGAGGGTATCTCCCCTGCCACAAGGTGATCAACAGCGAAGGAAGGCCTTTGCATGTGGACGCCGTTCTTGAGATCTTCTTTGCTATACCGGTGAATCACGAAATAGTTCCCGTCATTGGAAACAGCGAAGCCATTCATCCGAAGCATCCGGATCAGTGCTTGTACAACTTCTTGAGCAGAGATGGGTTTGCCTGAAGAGAGGGTGACGCTAAAACCCAGCTCGCGATGATCAAAGAGGAAATTCACCTCTGAGATCCTACTGACAAAGCGAATCAACTCGATGACGGGGACATCATTGAAGTCGATTTGATACTCATCTTTCGCGCTGCACGGGTGCATCAAAAAGGAGAAAGTACAGATAAGCGCAAGGACGATTCGTTTCATTTCCTCTCTCAGTTCATGCCGGGACAAGAACATGTTAAGCGACCTCCCTATTTATTTGGAAGGGGAGATCTCTCTTGATGAAAAGTAATAGTGCAAGCAACAATAGATTCACCCGCGGAGGAAAATCCATGACAAATGCAGTAACCATAGACAATTACGATGTAAAGACCCATGAGCGGTATGCAGTCGATCAGGGTGCATACGAAACAAAATACATCGATGAAGCCAACCTCATTCCAAGACATTTCGAAATACCGGGAAGCAAATCTTCGTTTGCCTCAAAATGGGAAGAGCTCTTTGAGGTGCATCTCGGCATCCACCCCTGGGCGCTTTTCGACTCCCCTCCCCGTTTTGGGAATAGGCGCAACCGCTTCTTCTCCTATTGCATCTCTGAGAGCTTCGATTGGGTAGAAGATACTGAAGAAGATGAAGAGGAGCAAAAAAAAGAAGAGAAGAGACAAATCGAAGCCTATAAAAGAAAGATCCAAAAGAAGAAAGCCAAGCATCTTCCTCTCGCTATTTTTGAGAGGGATCAAAAGGCTCTTCTCTCTCTTTTTGATTCGATAGAATCGCTCAACAGTCTCCTTCGGCATGTCCATGCTAGAAAGCTCCAATATCAAAAGGGGTAAGACCATGCGCATTGCTCTTATTGGCAAATCGGGAAAGATGGGAAAGGTACTCGCAGAGCTAATCGAAGAGGACCCAACTCTCTCACTATCCGACGATCCCTCGGATGTCGTGATTGATTTCTCTTCTCCTGAGGGTACACTCGCAGCCATTGCTTTAGATAAGCCACTTGTCTGCGGAACGACGGGTCTTTCCGAAGAAACGATGGAGCTCCTTAAAGACTTAAGCTTGCGGGTCCCCGTCCTCTATTCCCCCAATTTCAGTTTGGCGGTGGCAGCCCTCTTTGAGATCTGTGAGGGCATTGGATGCAAGCTAGCCACTCTCGGAGAAACTACAATTGAAGAGATTCATCACACGGAAAAAAAAGACTCACCAAGTGGGACCGCTTTGAAGTTAGCTGCCCTTTTGAAAATCGACCCGACTCTGATTACTGCAAAAAGAGAAGGAAGCACCACGGGAATCCATAAACTGAAGTTTTTGCTTAACGATGAAGAACTCGAAATCCGCTACGAGGCCTATTCAAGAAAAGCCTACGCACGAGGAGCTCTAGCTGCTGCGAAGTTTATTTATCAGAAACCTCCAGGGTTTTATCCCCTAAATCAGATTTTCCATTGAAAATAATAGCCGATTTTAAGTATAGTGGATAGAAATATGCGCAAACTAGAGATTGGACCTATCCGTATAGGCTGCGGAGAAAAGCTCGTTCTCATTTCTGGACCCTGTGTCATCGAGAGCGAAGAGGTAGTCTTTTCCACTGCTGAGTACCTAAAAGGGCTCTGCGGGAGGATAGGCATTCCTCTCATTTTTAAATCAAGTTATGACAAGGCAAATCGCCTTAGCGTTGACTCTTTTAGAGGCCCTGGCTTAGATCAGGGCCTTTTCATTTTAGAGAAGGTAAAAAAAGAATTTAACCTGCCTATACTCACCGACGTCCACTCCCCGCATGAAGCGATGGCAGCAGCTGAAGTGGCCGACATTCTCCAGATCCCCGCTTTTTTGTGTCGACAGACCGACCTGGTCCTCGCAGCGGGCCACACCGGTAAGGCCATCAACCTAAAGAAAGGGCAGTTCATGGCCCCCTGGGACATGAAAAATATTGTTGAAAAGGTCCGTTCTACAGGGAACGAAAATATTCTTGTCACTGACCGAGGCAACAGCTTTGGATACAACAACCTCGTCAGTGACATGCGATCGATCCCAATCATGCAGGAGTTTGGAGTTCCCGTTTGTTTTGATGCGACCCATTCGGTTCAGCTCCCCGGTGGGAGCGGTTCTTCTTCTGGAGGGCAAAGGGAGTTCGTCGGAACACTTGCTAAAGCCGCAGTTGCTGCAGGAGCAAATTGTCTCTTCATAGAGGCCCACCCATCTCCAGAAAATGCAATGAGTGATAAGGGCTCGCAAGTCCCTTTGGAAGAGCTCGAAGATCTTTTGCTGGTCCTGAAGAGAATATCCGATGCCGTGCAAACCGAAGAGGTTACGCATGTTTAAAAAGAAGATGATTCTCTTCTCTCTAGCGCTCCTTCCTCTCGTTGTGATTTGGCTCGTTCAGGTAGGACTGATGAGAAAAAGCGATTTAAACACTTACCAAACGATGATTGAGGAAAAAAAGATCGCCTCTTCTTCCACCCACTCTCCAACCAATCAGCACAGAAAATGTGTACAAAAAGACATCTGGTTTACACAAGACAACTACTCTAGGCTCCACTATAAAATCGCCAGTGAGAACTCTATACTCACTTTGACACCCGTGAAAAACAAATTCGAGGTCGTCGAAACTCTCAAAGAGATCAAATGTTGGATGCAGGATAAGCTCCTCTATGAAGATGAGACCGATCTGCCCCTGCAACAGGCCCGATACTTCGAGGCTAAAGATGGGGTTTACCGCCACTCCAGTCAAGAATTCATCGCTAATAGTGTCGCCCTTTCGATGTTCCGCCTCTCTGGCCACTCCCTTCCCACAGGACCGGTCAATGAAAAAGAGGCATTCCTTAGCGGTGTCGCTCACAACATCTCTTTTCAATTCGGAGGAAAGACGCCCCAGTTCCAAGCAAACCAATTTAAAGCGATGGTGAATAACGAATGAGACATTGGATTTTTCTCGCTCTTTTCTTCCCCACCATGCTCAGCGCAGAAATTTCCCCTTCTTCAATCTCCTCCAACCACGCGTCCTACGAAGATAGCGCTCTCGTGCTCAAGGGAAATGTGGAGCTCAAGCACTCCCTCGGGCTAATGAAATCGGGCTTTGCTAGACTCGATAAGAAAAATCAGGAAGGGACATTCACTACGATTCATCTGCGAGATAACGTCTCTATTGTTCTAAAAAATCGAGGAGTCATCAACTGCCAGACAGCCGACTTTGACTTCTCCTCTCTCAAGGCCAAGCTTTTGCCTAAAAAAGGAGAAATGGTCGAGTTCAAAAACCTAAGCAATTCCTCTTTCTCCTTGATGAGTTCTTTAGCAGAAGTGGAGTTTTCAAGAGGTCCTGGAACAGTCAATATCCATAAAATCGAAGCGCTGGATAAAGTAGAGATCAGATATCCAAAGCTCTTCACTCTCAGTGCCACAAGAGCGATTTGTTATACTGACTCCTCTTTAGTTGAGGCTGAAGTTCCCTCAAAGTCCAATTCAAAAGTGATCATCTTCCAACCCAGCGGCCTTTTGCACAGCACTCCCTTAGTGCATGGCGAGGGGATCTCCTTCTCCAGCGAAAAAATGGTCTGGGAGGAAGAAACCCAACAACTTTTCCTTCAAGGAGATGTCCTTCTGAAAGAACAGAGCATCGGGCAGATCCACTGTGAAGATGAGATCGAAGTGCAGCAAAAACAGGAAGAAGGAAAATGGATAATCAGCACGATCACCGCCAAGGGAAAAACTGTGATTGACTGCGCTTTTGAGGATGATGAGTCTACACACCAGCTCACCTCTTATGGAACAATGCTCTTCGACGGAGGGGAGCTTAGGCTAACCCTCCAAAGCCCAGAAAACCGTCCCATCGTCTACTGCCAAAATCAGATGAAGCTCCTAGCGAACGAGGCCCAAATGCACTACGCCTCCGATGGCGAAACCATACGCCCTACAAAACTCTTTCTCAAAGGAAACATCCTCCTCACTAATCTGACTAAAGGAGCTCCCCACCAGTGCGCATTTGCCGATCAATTCACCTATCTCCCCGATGAGAAAAAAGTCATCCTCACCACAGCTACCGACGACAATGTCCTCTTCTGGGATGGAGAGAGAGAGCTTTCAATCAGTGCTAGTCAGATCCATATCACCCGAGATGAAACTGGAGAGAGTGTAAAAGGTATTGGAAACGTCCGCTTCGCTTTTTCCTCAGAAGAAAATGCCCTTCTGAAGAAGTTATTCCCGTTCTATCGTCAAAAGGGAGAAAGCTCATGAATCTTGAACCCAAACCAATCATCCTAAAAGTACAAAATCTGAAAAAAAGCTATTCGGGCAAGTCGGTCGTCTCAGGGCTTTCTTTCCAAGTGCGCGAAGGGGAGATCGTCGGTCTCCTGGGCCCTAATGGAGCGGGGAAGACAACCGCCTTTTACATGACCATCGGACTGATCAAACCCGAGTCAGGCCAGGTCTACTTCAACAACCAAGATGTGACAAGCCAAGCGATCCATAAAAGAGCTCACCTCGGAATGGGATACCTCGCACAGGAGCCCTCTATTTTCAGACATATGACAGTAGAAGAAAACATCCTATGTATCCTCGAGACCCTTCCCCTAACACGAGATGAAAGGAAGAATCGCCTCAAAAACCTCCTTGGGGAACTCCACTTGGAGCCCTTAGCAAAAAAGAAAGCAATCAGCCTCTCTGGAGGAGAGAGACGCCGACTCGAAATCACAAGGGCTCTGGTTACAGAGCCGACCCTACTCCTTCTCGATGAACCTTTTGCCAACATCGATCCCCTTGCAGTGAACGATGTAAAAAAGATGATTCGACACCTCAAAGAAAAGGGCATTAGTGTCCTCATTACCGACCACAACGCACGCGAAATATTTTCGATCGTCGACAGAAGCTACCTTGTCCAAGAGGGAAAGGTTTTGATGTCGGGATCGGTCAACGAACTACTAGAAAACAAAGAAGCGAGATCCAGTTATTTTGGAGAGGATTTTAGGTTATAAGCATGGAAAAACAATTCGGTTTTTGGAGATCACTCGCCTGGCCTATTCACCGGTCAGAAGTTAAGAAAGTTCTTTCTATGCTTCTGCTGATGGGATTGCTCTGCATATGCTACAGCATTCTGCGCAATATCAAAGACACCATCATTCTGACCGCCAAAGCATCGGGCGCAGAGGTGATCCCATTCATCAAGGTATGGGGCATCCTGCCCGGCGCTATTGCCGCTACCTGGTTCTATGCCAAACTGCGCAGCCGTTTCAATCGCGAACAGGTTTTCTATATCCTCGTCGGGGGCTTTGTCACCTACTTCCTTCTCTTCGCCTTTATCATTTTTCCCAATAGTGAAGCCCTAAATTTTGGCAACCTTGCCACCCGTCTCCATGAGACCCTCCCCGTCGGCTTCTTCGGACTAATCGCAATGATCTGCAACTGGACCTTCACCACTTTTTACGTCATTTCTGAGCTCTGGTCTGTCCTCGTTCTAACTGTCCTCTTCTGGGGCTTTGCCAATGACATCACCCCTCTTTCTCAAGCAAAGCGTTGTTATGGTCTCCTCAATATTGGCTCCAACATCGCACCCATCCTCGGGGGATTCCTCGCCCTCTTTATTATCAACGACCTGATTGCCTCTTCTGAAGTGATGAACACGGACCAGTGGCACCACTCCCTCATTAAACTCACCCTTCTGATCAGCTTCTTTGCCTGTCTGGCCATGGGAGTCTTCTACTGGATCAATAGAAACATCGTACCCAATGAGCCTCATGCTGTCGATAGCCACGCGGAATCGGTTAAGAAAAGCAACAAGAAGCGCCTCTCTCTCCGCGACTGCATTAGACACATCACCAAATCAAAATACCTCACCTGCCTTGCCTTGATCGTCCTAGGCTACAACATCGCTGTGAACTTCACCGATGTCCTCTGGAAAGAACAGCTAAGGAAGCACTTCACAGACCCAAATGCCATGCTCGCTCACATGAACCAGGTGACGATCGGCATCGGGTGCATCGCCACTGTAGGAGGGATTCTCTTTTCAATCCTCATCCGCCGTTTAGGGTGGACCTTTGTCGCCATCATCACTCCCATTGTGATGGTCGTAATGGCCATAGGGTTTTTCAGCTTCCTCTTTTTTGAGAGCCGTCTAACGGGGATTGCGATGGCCCTCTTCGGGACAACCCCTCTCATTATGACAGTTTACCTCGGCTCAGTGCAAAACTGCCTCTCTAAAGCGGGAAAGTACTCCGTATTCGATGCCTCGAAAGAACTCGCTTTCCTCGCTCTCGATTCCGAGTCACGCCTACGTGGTAAAGCAGCTATTGATGGGCTTGGATCAGGAGTCGGAAAATCAGGAGCCTCCCTCACCTACCAAGCGATGATCCTCGGAATGGGCAGCATCAGCCTCTCCGCTCCCTATATAGGAGGGATCCTCGTCGCCGTTTTCTGTGCATGGATCTACTCAGTCACGTTCGTCTCTAAAGAGTTCAAAGCAAAAAGCGAAGAACAGGAAGAAGCTGCTGCAGTCCCCTCAGAAGCCTGAGAAAAGGCCTCGACGATTCCATCCGGCGATAACGTCCATAGACAATCGCTCATTTTACTCCCCCCACACCCATCCATCAGACAAGGGCGACAGGATCTCTTTTGCGAAACGACAATCGACCGGGGGTTTTGCCAAGGGCCCCAGTTGATCTCCGAAGTGGGTCCAAAAAGGGCAACCACCGGAATTTTAAGAGCCGAGGCCATATGAAGAGGAACCGAGTCCACTGTGATCAACCCTCGGCTCATTTGCATCAATGCCCCCAACTCTTTTAGAGAAGTCTTCCCCCCGAGATTGACCACTCTAGAAGTCGATAGACAGGTGATCTCCTCAAGAAGACGGGTCTCCCCCGAAGATGAGCCCCCTGTTAGAACTACCTGCTCCCCAAGTCTATCGATCACGGCTGCCATGAGTCTTGCCGGCAAAGATTTAAATAGCCACCTAGAAACTGGATGAATCAGAACGAACTCCCCTTCTTCCAGTCCATAGGAACGGAGGATAGATCCTGCCGACTGCTCAGCAGAAGCAGGGATAGAAAATGTCAGCTCCCTCTCCTTAAGTGAGGGAAAAATACCAATCTTTCTGAGGACATCGAGATCCCTCTCTACAGTATGACGAGGGGTTTTGCACGGTTTGACAAGATGGGTATACAGAGAACGCTTCTTCCAAAGCCCTCCAGATCCAGGGTCGACTCCGACCCGAATGGAAGCTCCGCTAGCCCATGTCGCAATAGCTCCCCGATCCCCTTCCGTCAAATTGAGCACTAGATCATAGCCTCCCGCCCGAATCTTCCGCAGAAGATTCCATTCATACGCAAGACGCTGCCATCTAGGGAGACCTTTGGCCTTTCGATCTTGTAAGAGCAGATTTGCAACCGCCGGGTGCCCTTCAAGCATAGGAGCTGCCTCTTTCCAGATATAAGCATCGACTTCTGCAGAAGGAAGGACCTGTTTTAAATTAGAAAACACAGGGGATGAGAGAAGGACATCACCAAGGTGGCGGAGTTTGATCACTAAAATCTTCCGCACAGAGCTCAGGTCAGGGTATTTTCCGTAATTTGGTATAGTCAATTAATAACGATTGGCTTATAATTTTAAAACTAATGTAGTCGATTCACAAGAGAAATTCAAGGAGATTTTCCATGACCCTCGAGCAGACCCTATCGATCATTAAACCCGACGCGGTCGGAGACAATCACATCGGCGAGATTCTCACCCGCTATGAGAAAGCGGGCCTCAAAATCATCGCATCCAAAATGCTCCATCTGACAACCGATCAAGCCAAGGCCTTTTACATCGTCCACGCTCACCGTCCCTTCTTCGAAGAGCTCGTCTCTTTGATGACCAGTGGCCCTGTCCTCGTTCTCGTTCTAGAAGGGGAAAGTGCCATTGCGAAAAACCGCGAGTTAATGGGAGCAACCGATCCCAAAGAAGCCGCACCGGGAACAATCCGTGCCGATTTTGCCAAAACAATCGATAAAAATGCCGTTCACGGCTCAGATAGCACTGAGACTGCTAAGCAAGAAATCCCTTTCTTCTTTAAGTCTCAAGAGATCTACTCTCGCTGATTTAATGTCAGGTCAGTTCCAATCTCTCGATCGGGCAGAGCTATGTACTCCACTTCGGAAAGCCTATGCAATTGATAGCCTAATTCTTCAATTTCGGCTTTCCTCTTTTCGAACTCCTCTTCGAGAAAGACATCGGCCCGCTCGATTGGGATCCCAGCAAGCATTGTTAAAATAAGCACCGGCTTGCAGCGCTCGATCGTCTCCCTTGCCCCAAGGATGACGAGATCTTCATCGCCATTCCCATCGAACCGAATCAAGGCAACTTCTTCGAGTTCCAGAAAATCGACCTCTTCTTGGACATCACCAGAAGGGGCACAATAGAGCTGGACATTACAAACATTCCTTTCAATCAGATCCCAGTAGATCGTCCTAAGTAGCTCTCTATCTTCCTCAAAAATATGAACCCTTCCCCTGGGTCCAACAAGAAAAGAGAGAGTCCTAACAGATGATAAAGAGGGACCGCTAAAATCGACGACTGTCCCTCCTGCAGGGATATGATTCATCAATCGCTCCAGCAAATCATAGTCCTCTTCCCCATCATCTTCTTCTATAGAGAGGTCTTTCTTCTCGGGAATCTCGTTGAGGAAGGCAATGAGTTCATCGCGTCCTTCCTGGGGAGCTACAAGATCTTCTAGAAAGAACTCACAGTATTCATCTTCCGAAAACCAGTCGCCTCCCTCATCGATAGAGTGAATAAGTGCAAAAGGAAATAATGCGAGAAAGATTAGTGCTTTGTAAACTAAATGATTCAGAGAAACTGACCCCATCTTCTCCCGCCAGGCTTTGTGCTCGACATAGCTAACTTTCTGCAAGTTAGCTTCTGTCTCCGCCCTTTGCCTGACAGAAAAATCTGGAGCCATTTTCTTGTGAACATTTAATTTACAAAGCACTAGCTTTTTCATGATTCTTTTCTCCTTGAGTCAGCTCTAATAAAGAGCGATTTGTCTGCTGACTCTTTCCCATAAGAGTAAAAGAGCCGTGCAATTAAAATCTAGGGAGGTCGTTTTCGGGTTCATAGGGGGAAACGCTGTACGTCGCTGTTTAACAGCGACTTATCTACGCATTCGGAAATTGATAAAACCCATTAGACGCAAACTATTACTGATCAATAGATTATACACTTTGCAGGTCATCCAACTTACGCAAAACAGCAAAAATGCCATCTTGCGTAAGAAAAATAGGCCTGCTATACTTACGCAAAACAGCAAAAATGCCATCTTACGTAAGATGGGAGTAAAATAACTATGCGACGAATACGATTCATTGGCCGCGACAACCCTCTAGAAAAACTCAAAAGTCTTTTAAATAAAAGGACTTCCAGTCTTGTAGTAATTCGAGGAAGAAGGAGGATCGGCAAAAGTCGACTTGTAGAAGAATTTGCAAAAGACCTCCCATTTCTCTCTTTTTCAGGCCTTCCCCCTTCTGAGAACACCAATGCCCAGTCTCAAAGAGATGAATTTGCTAGGCAATTGCAAGAGCGGCTCGGGCTCCCAGGACTCAAAGGAGATGACTGGGGCGATCTCTTCACCCTTCTTGCTAAGCAGACAGCTCAAGGACGTCGCATCATTTTGCTCGATGAGATCACATGGATGGGATCCCTCGATCCCAATTTTTTAGGAAAACTCAAAATCGCTTGGGATCTCTACTTTAGCAAAAATCCCGAGCTCATTCTAATTCTCTGCGGATCTGTCTCTTCTTGGATCGAAAAAAATATCATCAGTAGCACTGGATTTTTTGGAAGAATCAGCCAAAAAATCATTCTCGAAGAACTCAAACTCCCTAGCTGTAATCAGCTTTTAGCAGAAGTTGGATATCGAGGATCCCCGATGGAAAAACTCATGCTCCTTTCTATCACAGGTGGTGTCCCCTGGTATTTAGAACTCATTAATCCCGAGCTCTCAGCAGGAGAAAACATTAAACGATTCTGCTTTGAAAAAGATGGAATTCTCCTCGATGAATTTCGACAAATTTTTCACGATATATTTGGAACCCGAAGTGAAATTTATCAAAAAATTGTAAGACTCCTTATCGATGGCCCCAAAGAATACAAAGAAATATCTAGTCTGTTGACTTATTCCAGTGGAGGTCCCTTAAGCGAATATATGAATGAGCTTTGTATTTCTGGTTATGTCGAAAAAGATTATACCTGGTCAATAAAAACCGGGACATTGAGTACTTTTTTTCGCTATCGCTTAGGAGATAATTTCCTCCGTTTTTATCTTAAATACGTTGAGCCAAAATTCGAAAAAATAACAAAAGGGTATTATACGAATCGATCTCTTGGAGATCTACCAGGATGGAGTTCGATTGTAGGATTTCAATTTGAAAACCTCGTTCTTCATAATCGAAAGTTGATTCTAAAACAGCTCAATATCAATCCAGCAGATATCATTTACGATAATCCCTTCTTTCAAAGAAAAACGACGAAACAAGAAGGATGTCAAATCGATTATCTGATTCAAACTAGATACCAAACACTCTTCCTCTGCGAAATTAAATTCTCCCAAAATTCCATTCCTCTTTCGGTTACAGAAGAAGTTGAAGAAAAAATGAAGAGGCTAAAATATCACAAAGGGTTTTCTTGTGTTCCCGTTTTAATTCATGCTAGTGATCTATCTTCTCAGCTTCGTAAAAGCGATTACTTCCTAAAGACTATTGACTTCAGAGAATGTCTCAAGTGATTCAACTACACTCCGGCTAGCTAAAAAGCGCTGTTGAGGAGCATCGTGACGGGACCATCGTTAATGAGCTCGACCTGCATATAAACCCCGAACTCCCCTGTCTCTACTGTTTTCACTTTCTCTTTCGCTATTGCGACAAATTTCTCATAAAGAACCTTTGCCTTCTCAGGAGGAGCAGCATCAACAAACGAGGGGCGCCGACCCGACCTGCAATCGGCATAGAGAGTGAACTGAGAGACAATGAGAAGATCTCCTCCAGTATCGAGAAGGGAAAAATTCATTTTACCGGCAGTGTCTTGAAAAATCCTTAAGTTGATGAGCTTCTCGATGAGTGGCGCAATGCTGGATGGAGTATCCTCTTTGTGGATACCGAGAAGAGCGAGGATTCCTGGCCCGATCTGGCCGACAATTTTTTCATTCACAGATACGCTGGCATTAGAAACCCGCTGAAGAATTAGTCGCATTTAAGAGTATGTTAACAAATTCATTTCACCGCCAATGAGAGCCTTCTTTTCCCCTATGAAAAGCTCTTCGAGCTCCACGAACTCCCCTCGAGTTTGCTCCGCTCTCCAGAGACTCTTCAAAGGAGAAAATCTTGGCTCCCTGCGGTAAAAGCAATTCATTAACATCCTCCTAGAAGCCGATTTTTTAGTCCATCAAGCTCATCTCTTATACCTTGGGGAAGTGTTTTCCCAAAAATGAAAAAGTAACTCTCGAGCTCTTCGACTTCCCTAAGATAACTCTCTGCATCGATTTCAAAAAGCTCCTGCATTGCATCTGAAGAGAGGTCTAGCCCCGAGAGATCGAGATCTTCTGGGACATAACCGATCGGTGTCTCTTTGGCTTTTCCTTTGCCAGAGCAACGCTCAAAAATCCATTTGAGCACACGAATGTTCTCGCCAAAACCGGGCCATAGGAATTTTCCTTCCTCAGACTTTCGAAACCAATTCACATGGAAGATTTTTGGGAGCTTAGAAGGCTCTGTCTGATGCCCCATCTCAAGCCAGTGACCAAAATAATCACCCATGTTGTAGCCGCAGAAGGGAAGCATCGCAAATGGGTCATGGCGGAGCTCTCCCACTTTCCCTTTGGCAGCCGCGGTTCTCTCTGAGGAGACACTCGCTCCAATGAAGGTCCCATGCTGCCAGTTGAAGGCTTCGTATACGAGGGGAACAGTGCTCGAGCGGCGACCCCCAAAGATCATCCCAGAGATGGGTACACCTGTGGGGTCTTCCCACGCGGGGTCAATCACTGGACACTGGCTGGCAGGGGTTGTAAAACGGGCATTGGGATGAGAGGCAGGCGTCGTGGATTCTGGGGTCCAGTCATTGCCACGCCAATCAGTGAGTTTGGGTGGTGTTTCTTCGGTCATCCCCTCCCACCAGACATCTCCATCAGGTGTAAGTGCGACATTGGTGAAGATGCTATTTTTCTCGATGGTCTGCATCGCACTTGGATTAGAGTCATAGGATGTTCCAGGTGCCACGCCGAAGAAGCCCGCCTCAGGGTTGATCGCATAGAGCCTTCCATCTTCTTTGAGTTTCATCCAGGCGATATCGTCGCCGACACATTCCACTTTCCAGCCCGGGAGACTTGAGCGGAGCATGGCCAAATTGGTCTTGCCACAGGCGCTTGGAAAGGCAGCTGTGAAATACTTCTTCTCTCCCTCTGGACTTGTGAGTCCCATGATGAGCATATGCTCTGCCATCCACATATCATCTCGGGCCATTACAGAGGCAATCCGGAGAGCTAAACACTTTTTCCCAAGGAGAGCATTCCCTCCATACCCGCTACCGTAGGACCAGATCTCTCTTTCTTCTGGAAAATGGACGATGTAGCGATTTTCAGGATTGCAGGGCCAGAAGCTATCTGTGTCACCCTCTTTTAAGGGAACACCAACCGAGTGCATGCAGGGAACAAAAAATTCATCTTTTAGGACCGAGAGGACTTCTTTGCCCATCCGCGTCATGATCTGCATATTGACAACGACATAGGGAGAATCAGTGATCTGCACCCCGATATGGGCGATGTCAGAGCCAAGAGGGCCCATACTGAAAGGAATGACGTACATGGTCCTTCCTTCCATACACCCATCGAAGAGGCCTTCTAATAGCTGGTGCATCTCACCTGGATCTTTCCAGTTATTGGTTGGGCCTGCGTCCTCTTCTTTTTTACTGCAGATGAACGTCGATTCTTCAACGCGTGCTACATCATCAGGGTCAGAGCGGCACCAGAAGCTTTGGGAGCGTTTTGTGGAGTTAAGAGCAGTGAATGCCTTTCGGTCGACAAGTTCCTGGCAAGTTTTCTGGTATTCTTCTTGTGATCCATCACAGATATGGATTTCCTTTGGTTTGCAAAGGGTCTTCATTTTGTCGACCCAATCGAGCAATTTGCGATTGGTTGTCCAGTTGTTGTCCATACCCTGAACCATTACTGAAAGGAAAAATTTTTGCAACTGCCCCTTGAAGCTTCTTTCTTTTTTTTCGAAAACCTGATGGCCTATTAAGAAAATGTTTTTTCCATTCAAAGAGAACCATGGAATGTACTCCCAATTCTCCAGCCAATTGGGCTGCTGTTTGCTCGCCTTTCAAAGCCTTCATTACTGCTTTCAATTTGAACTCAGGTGAATATTTCTTGCGAATTCGTGCCATTTTTCCCTCCATTATCTTGGGGGAGATTATAAGTTTAGACACTGGTCGGAATTTCTGGGACCATACCACAATGGATTTTTTTCAAGCCAAGTTGTAAGCAACTACTCCAAATCGAATAACTCCTTCCGATCTGAATTTGAGGCTTCTCCTGCATCTTGTGAGAGAGAAACTTCTGTTGCTTCGGCGATCACTCCCATGTGACGCTCCAATGCATTGAGCCTTGCATCATGCTCAC
>SDBU01000779.1_pt1 | contig 45594 bp, 72 predicted proteins | sample 2277071 | NCBI WGS metagenome assembly SDBU01 (sample SAMN10397929, study PRJNA504765) | marine sediment metagenome | isolation source: marine sediment core GS08_GC12, 126 cmbsf | place: Arctic Ocean: Gakkel Ridge, Loki's castle | collected 2008
GCTGGTACTGCCGGAATTACAGTTGATTCGACCGGCGTTGTTAGTATCGGCGGTGCGGATGATATGGACTTCACTCTGACTTCAAGTACCGATGGCGAAGATATGAGTATTACGTTAGGTGGTACTGGAAATTCAAGTATCCTGGTAAGTTCTATCGGAACTTCAACAGACGCTATAAGTCTACAGGTAACAGGTGTATTAGGCGGAATTGACATTGATACTATCAATGGTGGTATTATCAGTATTGTCTCTACCGGCGATTTGCTTCTCGAAGTAATTGCCGGAAGTGCAGATGAGGATATTATCATCCGAACGACCGGTGCTACTGATAATCATATCTTACTTGATTCTGAAGGTACTTCTATAAACACAATCGCATTACAAGCCTTAGCTGGTGGAATCGACATAGACGCCAAAGATGATATTATTATCACCGTGGCCTCTTCAGGCTCCGCTGACGACTTACAGCTTATCCAGACAGGTGCTTTCGATGCAAGTATTATATTGACTGCCGCTGGAACGGGCACGGATGCAATTCTTCTTAACGCAACCGCAGGCGGTATTCTTTTCAATTCCAACAATTTCGACCAGAAAGTTATCACAATGCGAATTAGTGCAGGTGTGGTGACTGCCTCTGAGATTATGATTGATGCACCTGGTGCGCCTTATATCTGCACTGGACTGGAAGCAGGTATTAGTGAAGCGGGCACTACCGAAGGTAAAGCTTCTGCCAGTGATGATGCTGACATAATTCTGTTCAGTATCCAGTTGCCGGAAGTTATGTACGATACCGACACTATTTCCGATTTGATATTAGAGTTCGACGTACAGGAAACCGATAACGGTGGTACTATCGATGTTGATGTATTCCAGTACGGAGACACTACACCCATAATCACTGATACGCTTGCATTTACTAATACCGACCCAAGGTCATGGGAAGCATTGGTTACCCTTTCAAGTGGTATTGGAGCCGTAGCGGACATAGATCAAGGCGATACACTTTTGATTAGATTAAGTCCCGGTAACGGCACTTCTGATTTCGACATCTGGGGTGTACGTTTGACTTATCGCGTTGGTATTGACAACACTGATTAATTTAATGGGGTTAGGGGCAGGAAACTGCCCTGCTCCCTTATTTTGAGGTTATTATGGCTTTTACCGGAACAATGACACAGATGGTTGAAAAGTGGCGTGAGCATACAGGCCGTTCGCAAACCACTGATATATCAGACAGTGATGTAATTGATATTATCAATGATTACTTTGTGAACTACTTCTCGTCTGACACAGGTGTTGACGAGCTTAATGTATTCTTTACACAGGCACTTTCAGCTACCGACAATGGTATTTACCCAATCGCCCAGTCCGTAGACCGGCTGGACGACCCTGTTACTATCAATGGCCGACAGATTGAATTGTTCAGGGACAGGGAGTTATTCTTCGGAACAGAACGTCGTCATCACGATGGATTTCACGGGCATAGTTTTATTGGGTCAAGGACAACCAGCCATTTTCTCGGTCAGTTTGAGGATGAGCAGTTTATCACAGACCCCGGACTTGCGATAGGCACGGACGACACCAAGAAAGTAAAACATGACGATTTTGACTATTCCATAAACGGCCTTGCGTATTCAAAGGCGTCGAGTGAAGTTGATTTGACCGGTGATGCTGTTCCAGAGGACAAGTACGGCGCATGGTCGCTCAGAATCGACGAAAACGGCGATATAACCGTTGCTGCTGCCGATGACAACGTAACAGGGTATTTGACGCCAAGATTAGCTTTAGAGGCTCTAACAAACTCTGACAGCGACTCAGCATACATGGGGTATGTAACCGTTATAAAGTCTGACGGAGCGTTCACACCGGCTACTACAGCTTTGAACGACAGTGGCGTAACAGATACTTTCACCGATGGAAGATTTGAAACCAGAACAGAACCGACAGCGGCGTTGCTATACGGACAGGATTTATATGTTCGGGCAAAGGCAAATGACATCTACGAATTTAGAGCATTACAAATCGGACAAAGACCGGCAGCCTTAGGCGCTTCTGATGCAGTAGCAGATGTCAAGTGGGCGTCTATGATTGCTTTGGGCGCTGCGATTCTTTTCTTGAAGGGCGTACATGACGACGTGAGGGCAGACGAACTCACCTCTACGATGAGATTCAGAAAAGGCAGTATAAAACAAGACAAAATTAAACGATTGCTTGGACAGGTAATCGTACCAACCTTTTAAGGAATTAAATCATGGGCGATTTACGAGAATTAGGTTTAAGACCGTCATTTCCAGTTGCAAGTACCGCATTTGCTCAGCTAACTTATGCAAACGGAGCAAGTGGAGCGGCGTTGATAGATACTGCGACATTGAAGATTAACGGTGTGATTGAACAGATAGAGATTGAGATAAGCACGTTTACTGACGGTTCTAAGTCAATGACAATTAACATTGCTTCTGCTCAAAACGCTAATCTTTTCAATGAGGCTTCGCTTGCTGATGCACAAACGCATCTTAAACAGGCGTTGAGCAAGGGTGGTTCAACGGATGCAGACTTTAACCCTGCATTGGTTGACGGGACATTAACTTTAACAGGCACTATATCGGGCAACCCTGGTACAGATGGCGGAACGGTGGATGTAACGATATTTTACAGATAGAGAGGATAGATAAATGAAAAAAACAACAACCATACTTAAAGTTTTTCTGATATTACTCCTCTTATCTTCACCTTGCTTTGGTGCGTGGGATAATGACAAACCTGCGGATAACAGGGTTTGGAACTTAGCCGCCGGCGATATACGGGCTAACAATGACGCGCTCGAAGTTGCATTAGGAGTTGACCTTGTTAGTGCCGCAGGTGGTATAACCGTAGTGGCTAATGTTAAGAGTTCAACTTACGGCGCTATTGGTGACGGGTCAACAGATGATACTACTGCGATCCAAGCCGCACTTGATTCAGGTCTTCCGACTGTTTATTTACCGGAAGGAACTTATAAGGTTTCTTCGCCGCTTAGAATACCAGCCAGGGTGCAGATGGTGGGCGTGGGCGGTGCATTTGGGTTGAATGGTTCAATTATTTTCCCAGACCTCTCCGTTGACTGGCCTGTAGCATTCGCTGATAGGGGAGTTGTGGAATCCCAGAACTTTGACTGGCCTACTGGATTCCCAGGCGGTTCTACAAAACCAGACTTCTGGCACGGTGGAGCAGTGATAAGTATAAATATCGACTGCGACGTAGACCCTTTGTTTGGTTCGTTTCCCGCAAGAGTCCCTGATTTTGGATTAGTAATATGGAGTGGCGGAGAAGAATCTTTAATAGAGCGTGTATTTGTCGATGCAACTACAAGGAGCGGTATTTTCATTGGCGGATTTCCTGCTGTATTGACGGTAATAGCGTCAAGTTCAAGAGATAATGGAGAATATGGTTTTTATATGGCAAACCATCCTGATGCTGATTTTGCTACTGGAATATCAGCAGCGGATGGGGGTCGTGGCAACGGAGGTTCGGTAAGATTCTTTGGTCCATCATGCGATAATAATACTTTAGCTGGTATGTACGCGGACGGTACACAAATAATTGAGTGTTCTGGTCTAAAAAGCGAAACACAAGACCCAGCCATACTTATTGCAGGAAGTTCCAGTTCAAACGCAAGACAACGATGGAGTGTTACTGGGTATAGACATGAACACACAGGGGACTTTGTTTCGATTGAAGGAACCGCAAAGCCACAAATATTTCTTGGCCCTGGCCAGTGTGCTGGTGTAACAAACCTTCTTAATGACACCGTTAATAGCATTACAATCCCAAAGCAGGCAGAAGGTTTTGTTCTATTTTACGACAGGGACCAGTATTTCCAGGTTAGGTCACGGTTCGGGACTTTTCCTGGCAGTACGACATTCAAAAGTAATGTGGCTGGCGACAATGCAGATATGACCCTGTCGCACCCAACAGAAGCAGCTATAACGACAACCCTGGAAGCAAGGAACAACGCAACCGAAAAGATACGTCGCAAGATAGGAACTATTGACGAGAACTTATGGAGCGTTGATAGTACCGCGACCGGCAACGATTATAAGTTTTATGCCTACAACGGAACTGCTATGACAGCGGTTATGAATTTAGCCAACACCGCTTCCGCACCATCGGTAACGATAGGACTTGACGCATTACACAAAGTAGGATTCTACAACACAACGCCAATAGTTCAGGCAACACTCTCTACCGGGGGAGGCGCTTCCGTAGATGATGTTATCACGGCATTACAGAATTTAGGACTTGTTAAACAGTAGTAGAGTAATATGCCATACCAAAACTTCTTAATAGCTGATTTTCAGACCGGAAAGGACATCGGCAAAGAGCCGTGGCTGATTCCTTCTGACGCGTTCCCTACCTTGGAGAATATGCAAACAAATAAGGGTGTTCTCGAAAAGAGGTTGGGTTTCAGTCAGTTTGCGCAAATGAAACACGGAGCAGTCGCGCAAACTACAACTTCGATAGCCGGTATCAAAACCTACATGAATGATGGTATGCCGGAACTCTTGATAATGGACACCGCAAGGGTTAATCTTTACAACGCTGTAGATGGCACGATGAAGGATATATCAAGCGACGTAACGACTCCTGTTGATATTTTCAGTGGCAAAGACCTGGATTTTTTCAGTTTTGTCAATTGGCAGAATGTCGGGTATATGGTCAATAACGTAAACCAGATTTTCCAATATCCAGGCGACGGCGAAGCGGTGGTTCCGTTTAATTATCAGTTCAACTCGTCTGACGATAAAACAAATCATCTTGATACTTGCAAATTCTTATTCATCAAAGATGATAGACTGTTCTTTTTGGACACAGTAGAATTTGGCGAATGGATTCCTCAGAGATTAAGATTCACACCTGTACTGCAAACTGATGGTACTCAGGCCGGCGGAGGGTTTGTTGACGCGCCTACTGAACACGTTATCTGCGCAGCTTCTCAATCAAGCGGAGGGAACATAGTAGTATTTATGAGAGGTGATAAAGGCGGCTCGGTCTGGGAGATTCAAAACACCGGAAACACAGATGTTCCTTACAGGTGGAAACAAATAAGCGAACTTGAAGGATGCCGCTCTCCATACTCGTCTGCTGTAATCAAGGCAGGTCAAGACTTACGTGATGGCACAGCGGTTGTTGGAATATCTAACATCCTGTTCTATGACGGGTTTAGATTGAGAGATTTAGACAATCCGAAACTCAGGGACATTCTTGATACATTCGACAACTCGAAGATTAGATATGTATTTTCATATTACCAGTTTGAACAAAGACATTTATTGATAACCTTTGCAGATTCGGGGTCTACGTTCCCTGACATAATATTAGATTATAATACACAAGAAAATAACTGGACGATTAATAAGTCAAATCAGTCGTTCTTTGTAAACATGATAGGTGGGTTCAACGGTCAGAAAGTCCCTACATGGCTTGAAGCTGACGATGTAGTTACTGGCGCGGATGGTGCTTTGGTAAGTGCTATGGATGTCGATTCTCGCGCAGTTCTTGGCTCTCCGAAACCGTTTACACTATTAGGCATGAGAAATTCCAGAGTTTACAAATGGAATGACGGGGCGTTTGACGGCACTAACGATGATAATGGGAAGATAACTATCCTTGCAAAATCGGCCAGGCTAAATCCGTTTGTGAAAGAAGGCCAGAAAGTAGCATCAGGCGCGATTAAAATCTTTGTCGATAATGACGCAACCGCTTCATTTACCTTAAATCTCTACAAAAGTACATCATCTACAGCTTACAAAACGCAAGTCGTATCGTGCGATGGCTCTAATGATAAGTTTTGGACTTCGGTATTTGCTAACGGTGAGGTTGGAGATTTTCACAGATTAGAAGTAACGCATACCGAAAAAGGAAACCGGCCCAGGATTCACGCTTTCGATATTGAGATGCGGCCGGCCGGGAGGTTGGATTTATGAGTCCTATAGAAAGATTAGACATTGATGTAAATTTACCCTTTGAAGAATTTGTTATAAAAGGTGGGGATCCAAAGTTATTAGCAGAATACCTACTTCTACTGGTTAAGACTTTACAGGATTCTCTTAGTGAGATTTCTGCCATAGCAAACCTTGGGGTCGATCTTGCTGATGGTGATGCGGTTTATTACCAATTAAAAGACGGAGCAGGAAATTACGCCGAGGGTTCGTGGCGGAGAATAAGGGTTGGCGATAACCTCGAAGACCAGGTTTTATTGGGTGGAGATTCACTTACTGGAACATGGACTACAGCACAAACGAGAGAAAGGCCGGAATGAAAAGATATGTAATTATATTCTTGTTGATGTGTTCGATATGCTTGCCTGATACCTTTACATCGAGTTTGAAGCCAAAAACAACTAATACTATCGACATAGGTACATCGTCTTTGCAATGGGATAACGCATGGGGTGACGGCATAATTGACTGGGACACTATCACCGATGGCGCATTCTCGATTACAGAAGGAGTAGGCACAGGACTGGTATCGCTAACAGATGGTACAGCTTCGTGGTCAGGTTCGAGTTTATCCGGCTTTACAAGCATATCCGGCACAACCTTAACTGATACTATCCTATCCATCACGGGAGGCTCTATAACGTCCGCTGTTAATGGTACATTCTCAAGCACTCTTACGGCTGGTACGTTTACAGACAGCACCACTACGATTACCGGCGGAAACTATACTGGTGTAGGAAACTTAACAGGAACGGATATTGATATCTCAGCGGGAACAGGAAGCTTCACCGGTTCCGGTACAAGCACTTTCGGCCAGATAATCGACAGCGGCCTTACTGCAAGCAAAGTAGTTTTCACAGATGGTTCAAAGCAACTCACATCTACGGCTATAACAACCGGCGATGGCGTTTATTGGAACAGGACAGGAACGGTATTAAGTCCAATAGCAGCAGGTGATGACATAACTACCATCGGCAAAGTCACAGCGGGCGAGATTAATGTAGATAACTTGAATTTTGACGTATTTACTATATTAAGTGATAGTTCTCTTGTTATACAATCAGCTGCAAATGCCGTTTTAGTTATATTTAATTCATCTGGTATTATACAACTGTCCAACAGAACTTTGGCTTTAACTGGCCTTACAGGTTCTATATCGGACGGCGATGACGCTACTGATGGCACTAAGTTTACTTTTACTACAATGATAGGCGGCGAAGGTATTGGTGCAAAAAACGCAGGCGACGGCGGTGGGCAGACCTGGACAACTGGCCTTGGTGGTAATGCTGATTCAGGCAACTCCGGGAGTGCCGGTCAGTTTATCTTCAATGGCGCACTTGCTGGCACTTCCGTTATTGGGGGTGTTGGCGTTGATACCGATTTCGCAATCAACCTTGTGGGCACTGGCAAAGTTGACCTTACTGGTGGTTTTATACAGACGGGAAATTACGATTTAACGGGCAATTTGGACATTATCGGCGATGTGACTCTGACCGGCGACTTCAACCAATCAGGTATAATGACACTCCGTGACGTTGCCAATGATAATGGTGTACTTATCTTAGATGTTCTTGGTGCTGATGCTGATTTTGAGGGTACTGGCGATGGTGTAAGAATAGCGTCAGGCTCGGCCAAGCGAAGTGCTACCACAGCTATAGTAGACATATATGCACAGGCCGCAGGCACAAGTGCCCCAGATGGTTATATACTTCTCAATAAGACTGGTATGAATTTAAGGATAGGCTCTGCGGTTGCACCTACAAATTTAGTATCCATTGCGAGTGATGGCAAGATTGATTTTCGGGATAATGCTATAGGGATTTATTCCCAAGCTGATACATTCTTAGACTTGTTCGCGGATGGCGCTGTACGGATTGGGGACAGTTCCGGCGGCGCACCAACTCATTATTTGAATATAGATACAAGTTCTGATACTGCGGATGCCTGGTGGGTAGGTTCGGGTTCGGGATGGCCTTACGCATGTATGTTTGTTGATGGTACTCAAGCAATAATAGTAGCTCTTAGCACAGGTGTTATAGCTGAGGTGAAAGATGATGATACAACCTCATTGGACGATGGATGGTTAGCGGGCGACCTTAATTTAATCACATTTCCTACAGGCGGGGATGAACATTATTTATCAGTTACCAAAGCTGGATTTTATAGGATCCAATGGAGTTTGAGTTTCAACACAGCCAACCCCGGAGCCAATGTAGAGATACACGGGGGGATTGCTGTTGATGGAGTGGCTATAAGAAATAAAGCAGAGGCACATAGAACAATAGCAAATAACAGTGATACGGGCAATATGAGCGGAACAGCGATGATAGACTGCCCAAATGGGACGGAACAGATAAGTGTATGGCTGTTAAATTCTTCTAACAATGCCGACGTAACAGTAGAACACGGTAATGTAAGTATGCTTATGGTAGGAGGTACATAATAAAAAATAGGAGATATAACGATGGGATTATGTAAATGAGATTTGAAGATTTGAAATTTGTTAGATTGACTAATCCTGAATTGTTTAGAAATATACCGCCAAATCTCTTTGAACAGATGAAAGGAAGTACTTTCAACGTAGAAAAATTATATCAATATGGGCCTAATTTATTAATGAGTCCTTTGACTTTTTTCTATGTATTAGTGGAAGATGGCGTAATAAAAGGCATTTTATGGGCCGAAATAAATCCATTGGACAACAGATTAAATGTCCATACTTTTTCGGTAGATAAAAAATATCAGAATGCAAATTGTCATGCTTTGAAAATAGCATTAGATTTTCTAAGGAGTATTCAGAAAGAATATAACTTGGAAAGAAAAATAGAAATATTAACTACCAGACCAAGAGCCTACGAAAGAGCGGGTTGGATAAGGTCTGAAAAAACTCTTATGGAGGTATAATTATGCCAAGTGCAATAATACCGGCAGCTATAGGATTTGGCGCACAGCAGTTATTTGGTGGCGGCGGAGGTGGCCGGGAAACACAGGTAATCCCCCAGTCATCTATAAGACCGGGCCAGCAAAGTTTATTAGACCAACTTACGGGTTTTCTTCAGCCACAGATAGGCCAGCAAGGTCGTGTTCCGGGTTTGGAATTTGCGCCAGGCGGGCCGGGTCAGTTACAACAGCAGGCGTTCGGCTTGCCGGGCTTCGGTCAGGCACAGCAGGCGTTCGGGCAGTCTATTGGATTCGGCGACCCAAGCCAGGTTTCTGCCAATTTTGGACCAACAGCACAATTTGCCCGACGGGGATTCCAAGAACAGACTATACCGGCTATACTTGGAGCGTTAGGCCAACAAGGTGCGGCGAGAAGTTCCGGGGCGGTCGATATACTCGGCAGAGAGGCAAGGAACCTTGAATTAGGATTAGCTTCTCAACTCGGCCAACAGCAATTCGGCGCACAACAAGCGGCTTTGGGCAGAGGATTTCAGGCACCAGGTCAGGCTTTAGGCTTTGCAGGTCAGCTTGCTAATCTTGGAACTTTACAACGAGGAATAGGGGAGGAAGGTCGGGCGTTTGGTTTGCAGAGATTTAACTTGCAAGACCCACTAAGGAATCCGGCTATCGGCTTAGGATTGCAAGCGTCGGGTTTGCAGACATTCCAGCAACCGGGGATTATACCGGGGACTCCTGGGATTGCTCAACAGTTACTACCTATTGGCGGTCAGTTACTTGGCGCGGCAGGTCAAGCCGGCGGGTTCGGTAATTTATTCAGCGGAATATTCGGTTAGGAGAAAAACATGGCTTTCGAAATACCACGTACCCCGACATTGTTAGAATCATTAAGCCAGGGTTTGCAGTTAGGCTTGCCCGGTTTGGTTCAGGGGGCACAGACACGAACGCGACAGCAGGCTCTACAAGACTTCGCATTGCAACAGGGACTTAATCTGCCTCCGGGCCTGCCTCCTGAATTGGCACAAAATCTTATACAAAAAGCTTTTGACCCTTTCGGACAACAGGCCGCTAATGTTGGTTTGACAACAGCGCGGACGGGTCAAGTTGGTGCAGAGACGGCTTTTACTACTGGCCCCAAAACAAGGTTGACAGATGCAGAAGCAATAGCGGCCGGACAGGTCGTTATTGGTATCGGCGGCACGCTTGTCAATAGAACCACGGGCCAAACAATAGCAAGAGGGTTAGCCCCACAACCTGCTGGCGGCGGTAGACCTTCTGGTTTTCAGGAACAACAAAACCTTATAGACAGATTATCGGCTATACCAAAAGACCAGAGAACTCCAGTTCAACAACAAAGACTTGACCAGTTGCTCGGACGAAAGCCGCCAACGGCGAGTCAAAAGAAAGCTCAAATACAATTAGATGCTTATAAAGCGGCAAAGGCAATCCCGCCAGAACAACGAAGTCTATTCCAGCAACAAACCGTCGAGAGTTTTGAAGCAGGACGACCATTAGTAACGGTGGATTTGGGTGAGAAAAAAACGACAAATACTTTAGCACTAAGACGGGATTTTCAAAAAGATTCCAGAATAAAAGATATGCGAATTATTGAAAAATTTACTGCCAATGTTGAAACTGCTTATCAACGGTCTTTAACAACTAAAATAAATTTAGGCCCTATAGATATAACTTTAGCAAAATCATTTCAAAAATTAACAGATTTAGGTTCAACTGTTCGAGAAGGTGAATTTGCTACTACTTTTGAAGGTCAACGTCTTATAAATAGATGGCGTGGCAAGATTCAATCTTTCTTGAAAGGTGGGCTTGGTTTTACGCCTGAAGATAGGAAAGAACTAAGAGATTTAGTTTTGGCATTAGAACAAGATTCTAAAAAATTATTCAATCAAGCTATGACGGAATTTAGTGTAACCGCAGATGAATTTGATTTTAATAAAAGAGCTATTTTTGGTGGTGTAGAGCCATTTGAAATTGGCGGGCAAGTTTTGCCACAAGGCCAACAGCGATTGCCGCAAGCCGGATTAACGCCAGACGAGCAGGCAGAACTTGCAGAGTTAAATAGACGTGCAGGAGCGCAGTAATGGCATTAACGGCAGAACAGGAAACAAGACGACAAGAATTGCTGTCCAAACAAGGGCTGTCGCAGCAGCAGGAGTCCCGTAGGCAAGAGTTGTTATCAAAACAAGGATTGGGGCAACCTACGTCCGAACAGCTAATACAGCAGCTTGGAGGGGCTTTCCCGCTAACGCCAGAGCAAATACAGTCAGGATTCGGGCCAAAGGGGCTACCTATTACACAAGAGGCACGATTTCTAAACCAGCGGAGGCAACAAGCATTTTCTGAATTACAGAAACGTGGGTTTACTCAAGAGCAATTGCAACTAACACAGCAGGCTCAAAAAGTATTAGGTGGGCCAAGAGTCGGCAGAATTGCTGGCGGCATTGGTGGAGCTATAGCAGCGACTGCGATAGCCGGTAGACTTATCCCAGGTCCATTTGATGATGCCGCTATATTTGCAGCCCTTATAGCCGCTGGTGGCGCAGGTACAGCCGGTATCGCTGGCGAAACGGCACAGACAGCGATAGAAGAAAGAAGATTGATAAGCGGCAGAGAAGCGTTAAGTGCTTTTGCTAATGAATCGCTAACTGAACTTGGAGGCAGAGGGTTAGTTGGTGGTGCAAAGTTCGTGTTTTCTCCGCTCATCAAAAAGGTAGTTCCAGAGGCAGCTTCTTTAGTTGACGACTTTGCTAAATTCGGCGGCAATTTCTCTCCAACTGAATTAGATAGACGATTCAGTTTGCAGATAGGCGAAGCTTTTAGCCGTGGTTCTTTTGGGGCAAAACAGATATTCCAAGAGTTTGAAGAGAGGCAGGGCAAAGCATCTTTCGCCTTTGCCGGTAAAATTATAGATTCTATTGGCGAAGGAGTTGCAAGGCAGACGCCAGAAGAAATAGGCCAGGCATTCGCAGAGGGAATAACGCGCCCAGGCGGTCGAGTGTTTAATATACTAGACGACCTGTTTGATCCATTATACAATCAACTTGACGATTTAACTAAGTCATCTATTATTAAACAGACTGTCCAAATACAAGTTCCGTCTACCATATTAGATGAGTCTGGTAAGCCGTTCCAAAAAACTGTAACAAAAGTTATCGGCGAGCGGATTAAAGGAACAGGAGTCAGTACCAAATCTCTCAAGGCATTTAGAGATAAGACCATTGCACAGAATCAACGTTTGGTAGATGTAGCAAAACGCACAGGTAAAGAACTCCCACTTATTAGTTCTGCTGGAAAAGGTATCTTAGACGATATAGATAGATTGCCTGAGTTTGTGGGACATTCAGATTACAGGGCATTCAGAACAAAAGTTCTAAAAGAAACTCGAAAATTCAACAGGGACGCTGATATTTCGGAAGGTATGGTTAAAAGTATTTCAAGTATAACAAGGAAAGAATTACTTGACCCGAGAAGTGTAGCCGGGGCATCTCCAGAAGCCAAAAGACTTCATGCTAATCTGAGTGGTTTATTCGCAAAAGCACAAGAGGGGCTAGAAACTACATTCTCCGAGTCTCTTGTTAAAAGATTGCTCAAAAACCCATCCCGCATAGTAAAGGAAGTTTTGCCTAATAACAATCCAAAGGCGATAAGGCTTTTAAGAAAATCTTTAGTTGAACCTATAAGCGGCAAACCAAGTGCCGAAGGCAAAATAGTATGGAACCAACTCAGACAAGCATGGTTAGCAGACGCAGTGGAACAGGCTACAAAAGAAGGTGTTGCAAAGCCAAAGGTATTTGATAATATTATACGAAAATTAGGTCCAGAAGCTTTTGAAGAAATGTTTCCTGAAAAACCGCTTGCAGGTCAGGTTAAAAGAATACAGTTACTCTTTAATATCGCAGGCAAAGGCCCGCCGGCAGGAACATCTTTGTTCTCCCGGTCTGCTCAGGTGGGTGGTCTTGCATTGATGTACAATAGTGGCAAAGAGGGCGATTTCGTTGGCTTTACTGCCGGTGCTGCATTAGCCGTTGGCCCATTAGCATTTGCAAAATTAGCTACCAATCCAAAGGGTGTTAAATTTTTAACCGCCGGTCTGAAATTGAAGCCAGGAGCAAAAGGTACTGTCCCGAACGCTATCAGAATGGTAAGATTGCTTCGGCAAATAAACAAACAAGAGCAAAGGCCGGCGATACAGCGCGAAACGCGAAATGTAAGAAGCCAGAGGGCTTTACGGGCGTTACAAACTCAAGCTGCAAGAGGATTTTAACAAGAAAGGAATCAGCATGGATAAGGCGATTAAACAAGAGCATTGGGTAAAAAGAACTATGTACTTGAGCGTGATTATATGTTCGCTTATAGGTACTATAGTTGGTGGTATAAACTATTTTGCTAAAAGTTCGACGGTTAATCTATTGGATAAACGATTAGAGCTGGCTATCGAAGATGATAAGGTCTATAGAGCCGAGTCTGATGTTAGCTGGATGGAACAGCAGACGGCTTTTGAAAGAAGAAAAGAGCCTCGGACTATCACAGAAAAAGAGCTGATCGGACGCGCCAGAGAGAAAGTTGTATATCTCAAAAAACAGCGAAATCAAAAGCAAGAAGCCTATGAACAGGCAAAATGACAGGATCGAGAACGGGAAAAATGATTGAACTATTGCTATATCAGGTTCAAAAGGACGATAAGCATCATTTTGAGAACATCATCTGGCGATTTCAGGAGTACAAAAAAGACCCAGACCCGGAAAGTGTTCACGGTGAATTTAGGTTTACAGGCTCTCAATTCGGGCCGAGGTCGGGGCAAATGTTCTCGTCGTCCGGTCGTGGCGGGTTTTTAGGCAAGGGTACTCGGTTTGTATCGGGAAAGATTGATGAGGAAAAATGGAAGATTTACCCCTTGATATTGACCACTGAAGAAGAAATCCGGGTTTTCAAGGAATGTATCAAACTCAAAGGCAAATTCTACGATTGGCCGGGCATTGTAGGTATGGTTATACCCAAATGGCTACGGAAATATATCCCGAAATTCATCCGGTTCTTTATGTTCTGGTGTTCTGAAGTTGTTAATTATGCGCTTTTCCGGGCTGGTGTAGCTGATGACAATCCCGAAATCCGGCCAAGCCAAATGGTAGAATCCTACAGAGACCAGGGCTTGATAAAAACATGACTCTTTCTCTCCCCTGACTGCCCCTTGTCTACACTGACGGGGGGCGGTCTTTAATTGGAAACTCATTGTAGACAGCGAGGCTCTGTATATAATTCTTGCCTCCAGCGAAAATTTTAACTCTATAAACCGCAAAGGCTTACGCCAAATCCAGGATATTTATTAAAGATTTTGCTTGTATTGTGACGACTCTACTGTATACTCGTAAACAGAAAGTAGGTGGAAAGTATGAGCAAAAGACATCCAATACAAATCAACGAAACATTGTGGGAGCGATTACAGCTTGCAGCAGCCAAAGAATCGGTAAAGCAGAAAAAGATAGTAACTGCTGCCGAATATGTAAGGCAAATATTGACCAGAAGTCTGAATCGCAAGGGAATCAAGTAAAAAGGATATTGAGAAATGAACCCTATGCAAAAAGAAATCGAGAGAATCTACGAGGCATTAGAGGGCAACGAAGATGTTGAGAGTTTTATGTGGAGACACAATATCAATTCTTTGGGCATACTAACTGTTTGTACCCCTAAGAGAGCAATAGAAGTTATAAAGATGTTTGGGGATTCATTAAAAGATAAGATTGTTGTGGAAATTGGGGCCGGAGTGGGCCTTGTAGCAACTGAATTAGCCAAAATAGCCAAGCATGTTTACGCAATAGAAGCAGACCCCGCTTGGTCTTGGGTGTTCACTAAGTATCTATATCAACACAAGCCAACTAACCTTACTTGGATATTTGGCAATGCGGAGGATATGATAGGGAAGATTCACGCTGATACTGCCATAATTTTTACCCATTCCGACTTGGAAGGTTTGCAAAAATTAGGATTGTCTTTTGCGCCTAAATCAATTTTAGCTTACCATTCGTGGCAATCCTTGAACAAGAAGAGACTGAAAGGAACGAAGAAATGAGCGAGAAACTAAAACCGTGCCCGTTTTGTGGTGGAGAAGCGAAGATTGATGGCCTGAAATACAGTCGAGACTATCAAAAAGTCCTTTATGTTACCGCCAAAGCTTATGACAGCAAGGCTTTAGAGTTATTTGGCGAGTTTGCTAACTTAAACTTTTCTAAGAAAGGAGCTTAACATGGTACTATTCAAAGGCAAGCGAGTTGATAACGGGGAAGAGGTTCAGGGATTTTATTTAATATCAAATGGTATACATTACATCATTGACTGTTCTGGCGTTACAAGCACAGCTATTGCACTTGCGAATGATATTGGTGCTTTTCCTGGTTATCATGAAGTCCACCCCGAATCCGTGCAGCAAATTGGCTTTGCCGAAGATGGGGTCGTGAGTAGGCTTGTGGGGGCGTTGGAGAAATACCTTAACTGGGTTGATGATAAGACGAAATGGCAAGGAGCTAATTGCCAACAAGAGTTACAAAGAACAATCAAACTAATGCGGAAAACCCTTGCCGAGTGGAAAGCGACAGGTGAATAATGAGCGACAAAAAGATAACAATGCTCCAAATCGAGGTCGTCAGGCGGCTTATGGAATTGCCAGACATAGACCGGCCTCCATGCGTAATGCGTAGAATCAGGCAAGAAGTTGAAGCGGATATGAGGAAATAGAGAGGTGGAAATGTTTAGCGTACAAGAAAAACAACACATAGCTAATAAAATCGAAGAGCTTTTACTCGAACTCAGACACCCGGAAATGCCCACAGAGAGACCGAAATTCAAGTTGCATATTGATGGAAAAGAGTCGTGGTCTTGGGCTGATATAGAACCAAACTGGACTTTCGACGGAACTGGAAAAGGAATGGGTTTTAATGTATTTAACGAAATATCAAGAGATTTGCACCCTTAGTAATTGTAGCTCTTTATAAAAGTAAATAAGCCAGTAGCACGGTTCAGAGATGAACGGCGGTATTGATGGCGGGCTGCGAGTGTGCGATGTGCTGTATATGAATAGTTCACGCTCTGTCACGGCTCGGCCTTAATCGCATTAAGTCGGGTACGGTGAGTATTACTATCCCGTCTATATGTATCGCTCGCTACTGGCTCTAAACTCCGAGTCGAGTCCCGCTCTCCCTCCCAATGTATCTTCTCAGGGACTCGGCTCTTTTATGGGGCAGAGCAGTAGCTTAGTTTAACACAGAAGGGACTAAGCCCTCCTATGGAGGCACAATGTTTGCCTGTCCCACCCGCTCCGGTCGTCTAATGGCAAGATATTGGGTTTTCAGCCCAAAGTCCTGAGTTCGATTCTCAGTCGGAGTATTGCAGTAAGAGAGAAAGGAGGTAATAATGAATTAAACGTGCGGTAACAGACAATTGAGTAAGAAGTAGAACAAACTGAGTTTCAATTCAGGGGTCGGCCCGTGAATCGGCCCCGCAATAATAACATATTTGAAAGGATAGAGAAAATGGTGTTACTGAAAATTTTATTACTCATTCCAGTTCTTTATATGTGCTGGGTCGGTATTGGGTGTGCGGTTTTATGGCCTCACGTCTCAATTAAAATTGAAAAAACCAAATATCAATGTAGGACTATGGGTGAGTCTGTTTACGAGCTTACCTTTTGGCCAAAAGTTCTTCACGAGATTAAAAAGCACACAGGAGAAGTAAAATGAAGACCCTAAAAGACATATCCCGAACCGCAGGCATCATATTTGTACTGGCAAGTATGGGAGTGATTGGAGGATTGAAATGAGTGGAATACACGAAGCATATAAAGACAGCAAGAGGAAACTAATAGAGATAGCCTTAATGTTGGGTTTCTGCCTTATAATATCAGTAGGTGCTTTGATTTACATTTTCACGGATGGCTCACGCAGCACGGATGCTGGGGCTGCTCTGTATGATCCCTGCGGAGCAGTCTCTTTTCTTCCATCGCAGGCCGATATTCAGCAGGCACTCGTTGACCGAGGCTATGACCTCAGAGTTGACGGCGTAGTAGGCCCAGACACACGCACGGCTTGGGACGAGGCGTACCGCAATCAGGAAGCGAGCAGGTGGGATTTTATGTATGGAGATGAGAAATGAGTGAGAAAATAAACCAAGAGCTAAACAAGTTGATTAGTGGATTCGACAGCCTTAGCGGATACGCTACATCAACAAGGCAGAAGCAGGAGTACGCATCAGAATATTGGCACAGGCTGGTAGGATTATGTTGTCAACTGTTGGAAGAAATCCGGTTTGCCCCAAAATCAAACGCAGGCTCGATTGATTCTGATGTACGATTAGGCGGCGAGGCTTTTGCTGCTGGCATATCTGGGGCTTGTCCTGATTGTGAAGAAGTTGCCGAACTCCAATCTGCTCTCTCTGAGTGCGAGAAGGAGCGAAAGTTAAACGCAATCGCGGTGGTGGCTATAACAGAAGAAATGGACACTCGCAATATGGCATCATCTAAAGCATTGGACGAGTTGTGGAAGGAAATAATCTTAAAGAATAAGCCCAACTATGGCGACTGGGAATACCCAATGCAAGCCAAGAGGCACATTGTTTGTGAGTTTGTAGATAAGAGTGAGACTATAGATGAGTTGGTGAAGGCACTGGCAGAGCATGGTTGCCACAAGGGATGGTGCAAGGCTAACTTTCACGAAGATGATGACGAGTGTGACTGCGGGCTAACCGAAGTCCTCAAGAAAGCGGGAGAGAAATGAGAAAACCTGACGGCTGGTGTGGCTTTACTGCTTATTGCGACCTGCACGATATAGGCCAAAGTAATATGACAGCGCCAAGCAAACAGCTTTATTGTAAGAGAAAAGGGCGAGATGGTAAATACAGAGAGAAATACGATGACCAGTTAAAATGTACTTGGAACGTATGTCCTCGAATAAGAGGTAAAACTCCCGACCAAATTGCGGCTCAAATAAAAGCGGAAAGTAACTTTGCTTCCCTTCATGAAAGGCGGAAAAAAGAGAAATGACCGATACTGTAAACAAAGCCTTGTGCAAACTCAGGCAACTTAGCAAACAAGAGATTGCCGTTATCAATGAGATGCTTGACGGCGCATTGTCTAAGCACATATCCGCCGACCTAAAGATTGAGATTCGAGAGCTTAACGAGCGGGTCAAGGAACTGGAGCAAGAGAACGCCGAACTCAGGGCTGAGCTTGGCAAGGGGTCGAATCAGAGCCTGATTGATGAAGACTTTGATAGCAAAGGAGTGTTAGTATGAGAGAATACAGAGCCGTGAATAAAAAGTTTCGTACTTGGGCTTATGGATACTATGTCAAGATTGGCGATACCCATTGGATTGCCGAGGCAGACGTTGAGTTTCGCACCGCCGAACTGGATGAGGCTAAATACGAAGAACGACCAGAAACAGGCATATATGGTATGATCGAAGTCATCCCTGAAACTGTAGGGCAGCAAGTCGGCAAGAAAGACAAGAACGGCGTTGAGATATACGATGGCGACACTTACAAGTGGTATCAGCCCCTGGTAGAGAACGGTAAACAAATCGGAAAAGAACACATTACGACCGTTGTTGATGAAATACCAGAGCTATTCTTTCTCAGTAACCGAGCTGAAAATGGTTGGGGCGGCGTTGAAATCATCGGCAAAGTATGGGAAAATAAGGAATTGTTAAATGATAATTAAACGATGGAAAAAAATACATTTTGTTTATACAACAATGTGCACGGTTGATGAAAACGAATTAAGAAAAGCAATTAAATGGTATTCAGATAAGCCGAGAGCCAGCAGGCACGGAAACACAACAAATATTTGCGAGGATATAAAAAGCAGAATTTTAATAGCCCTCGAAAAAGCGAAGGGAGAGAAATGAGAGAGATAATCTGTCCAGTTCATAAGAGCAATCTTGTCCCGCAAAAGACTAAATACGGAGTTAGGTTTGGTTGCACTGAGCAAGGCTGTACTGTTGTCTGCTGGGATGGTTCTACTTCTACTCCAGCCAATTTAGAAACTCGGCAAGCCCGGAAGCAGGCACACGACATCTTTGACCTTTTGTGGAAAAAGGGCAGGTTTGCCCGTAAAAAGCTATACAAAAAACTGGCAGACTATCTTGGCACAGACATAGACCATACTCATATTGGGCAATTTGATAAAGAAACTGCATTGAAAGTTGTTGCTTTTGCAAAGGGGTTAAAATGAGCGATAGAATATACGGAAAGTGGGCAGGCAACCCTAAAGGACAGTTAGAAAACAAGACAAGGTGTGTTGCGGAAGTTCATGCAAAGGATGGCTGGGGCAGTTATCAGTGTCAGCGTAAACGTGGCCACGGCAAAGACGGATTGCTTTGCTTACAACACGCCAAGAAAGAGTGGGCAGAAAATGACTCTTGACCAAATGATAAAAAACGCACAGCAAGTGCAAGACAAGCTCTTAGCCAAAGTCGCAGCCCTGCCCGACGATGAGCAGGCGAAGCTCTTGCGAGAACTGGAGGCGAAATGAGACTTAAAGACATTCAGCGACAAACTACATGGGTTAAGCAGGTCTGTGTCCAAGTAGATAACATTGGCCGACCAATGGAAGCACAGCACGGGCTTTGCCAAGCTATAGATGTTACATTTGGGCAGGGGTCTAAAGATGTAATGAATTACTTTTTTGCCGACCTCACGTTTGCATTAGACCCCAAAGAGACAGGCAAGCAGTGGTATGACATCAAGTGGACAGGTGAGTATTTGAACTGCCGACCTGCACAGGCCAAAGAAGAGGCTCTTGTAGATGACGGTGGCCCTGATTGGGATAAGATAAACTTGGGCAAGTGTCGGCATGGGATATTGTGTGCGATGTTGCAGGCCGGTTTCCCTCCGGGCGATATATTAAATCCAGACAACATGTGGCCATACAAAATTAATAAACTTGCTAAGTTTTCAATGACAGGTGAAATATAAACAGTTAATTTAGGAGAATGAGAAAATGAGTGAATATTGTTATGTATCGAGAGACAGTCATGCGCTTAATGTCGAAGTTCGACCGGCAACTGTTGGATTGAGAAAGTTTCACGGTTGTGTTCAGTGGGGAAGTGCATGGAATAAAAACGATGCAACTTTAGGCTTAGTTCGTTCAAGAAAGGCAACTGCCGAGAATTTGTGGCCACACGAATGCCGATTGCGATTTGGCTTTTATCCCGGAAAAGGCACAGCTTGGTTTGTTGATGGCAAGAAAAGAACAAAAGTTGATATTGATTTTAGTGACTAAAATGACCCCACCAGACTTCGACCTACTCACAGACCTCGAAGAGCGCCGATTAGGCGAATATGTAAACGATAATTAAAAAGGAGAAGAAAATGAAAATTGCGGTAATAAAGAATGAGTGTTCCCACGGGGATAAAACTACAGTCATTGGCACAGTAAAGTGGATTGGCGATGTAAAGACCCATCAGGGGGACAAAGGCGATTTTAAGACCCAATCCTTGCTTGTAACTGACGGCGAGCAAACCGACGACAAAAGGAATAGTATCTTCTGCGGCTTCTACGCTGACAAAAACACTTGGGAATATCTCAAGGGCAAAGAAGTCACGCTTCACGGTACTTGCAACGTCTATCAAGGCAAGATGGAAATGCGAGGCTGTAATCTTAAAGACTACCCTAAAGAGACTCAGCAAGCCCCCCAGCAGGGTCAGCAAGGTGGCTCACGGGCTGCTCAGTCAACGAGCGAGGATAAAGACGTTGATTGGGACGCTAAAGACCTGCGTTCTGCCCGTCAAACAGGGGTTAATTGTGCTACGCAACTGGTATGCACCTTGTCGGAAGCTACAAAAGGAGCATCAAAAACTGACGAAGTAGAAGTTAAACGAGTAGCAGAGCTGTTTGTTGACTATATCTACAATGGTCTACCAACGGGCTTCGACCAGTTTGACAAAGAAAACCCAGTTGAGCAAGATAACAAGTGGGAGCATTAATAATGCCCAAAGCCGAATGCAAAAGATGCCGTTGGAAAAAGGAATGTGTCAATGTAGGCAAATTTGCGGATGGCGACTGTTTGCAGTACAAGTTGGACAGGAGAAAGAAAAAGTAAATGCCCACCTACAACGGAATAATCACAATTAAAGAACTGTACTATCCCGACAAGGCCAAGAAAGAAAAATGGCAGAATCGGCATGTTGGAGAATGGTTCAGGGCTGGCTTTACCTTGCTTGACCAATCCATTAAAGACCCCAAGACAAGAGAGCAATTAGGATGGTACTGGGGTTTACTTCTTCCAGAAATCACCAAAGAACTCAAAAGGCAGGAACAAACCATAACCATAGAGGTAATGCCTGGAATTAAAAAGCAGATGTACTACACCGAAAAGATAGTTCACGAAGGACTAACCCTTGCCTGTGGACTGGTCGGCGATGATGGCAAGGGACTCAGGCTAAGTGAAATGGACAAGTTTCAATCAAGCATGTTCCTGAATCATGTAATAGATGTAGCGGTGGAATTAAAAATGGATATTGAGAAATTAGAGGCGTTCCGTAAGCCAGTTCAAGAGGAAACCCAAAGTGGATAAAGGACTACTCGAAGAAGCTGAGATATTCGAGTGCTGGAACGCCACAATGTTTAGGCACAGGCATCCCAGATTACTCTCTGATATACGAGATGCCATAGAGTATAATCTAAAGAAAGGCTGGCTTGTCGAAGACATTTGCGGAGCGATAGCTAACTACGCAAAAGTCTTGCACTCACCGGACTATTCCTGGACTTACGGTATGTGGAACCTTAATCAGTTCCTGATGCGAGGCAAGAGAGAAGAAGAAGGCTTGCGCTGGGTTAAGTGGTTCCACCCGAACAACTTCAAAGAAGTCTTGTGGCTGACAGATAAGGGACGAATGAAAAGAGCTAATAAGCCCAAGGAAATCACTGCAAATTGTCACAAGGTTATATCCGTAGAAGAAGAGGCTGCCGCCCAAGAAAAACTAGCAGAGGCGAAAGCCAAAGTCTTCGACAAGCGAGTTGAGCCTGCACAGATGTCTGAGCAGGAATTTGATAAACGAAAGAAAGAACAAATGGAAAGATTAGGACTGTAAGGAGAAATGAAAAGGAATGACCCCTAAACAAGAAGCATGGAAATGGTGTTCGCTATACATCAGGCATCGAGACGCGCTTGAATACCAGGCGAAATTTCCTGAGACAGATTTTGGTTGGGTGAAATGCTGTACTTGCGACAGGATTATTCACATTAAGAAAAACGCCGACGCCGGGCATTACATCGACAGGGGTTCAGGCGGGTTGAGTGGTGTTTATTTTGACGAAAGAAATATACACACACAATGTAAACCTTGTAACGCCAGCTTTTATGTTGGCAGAGATCGGCCGGATGTTAAAGCTGTCTATGATAAATTCATGCTGGAAAAATATGGACAAGAAACCATAGACGTACTTCACTTTCTGGACAAGAACCAGTCGTATAAACACAAAATTTTAGGCATAGGATTGATGTATAAGAAAAGGTTCAAAGAGATTGAGGTAAAATGTGGGTAATACCGACAACATCACAGTTTTATCGCTTTGTGTGGGAAGGATGATATGAATATAAATAGAAAATGGGCAATACCGAGCCACAACACCTTTTCGATACCGCCTATCGCAGAGTTTGTCGAGAAATATCTATCTGACAGTATGCGGTCAATTGACCCATTTGCAAGGAACTATCAGGGTGCCAATATTACAAACGACCTAAATCCCGACACCATAGCAGAATGTCACCTAAAAGCGGATATATTTCTACAGAGTTTCATCGGCGGCAAACCTTTTGACCTTGCGATTTTCGACCCGCCATATTCCTTGAGGCAGGTAAAGGAAATGTATTCAAGCATAGGTATTGACAAACTAACGATGGCCGAGACACAGAATGTTGGGCGATGGCAGCGAGAAAAAGACGCCATCGATGAAATACTCAAGCCAGAAGGAATAGTTTTACATTTTGGCTGGCATACAAACGGCATGGGCAAAAAGCGTAACTACGAAATTATAGAAATTTTGATTGTGGCTCATGGGTCCGGACATAACGACACGATATGTATGGCGGAGAAAAAACAAAAGAATCTATTTGAAACGGCGTAGTTCCTCAGACAGCAGAGCGGGCGTTTGAGGAATTGATTTTGAAAGGAGAAAAGAAATGTTTTTAGCGGGTGGAATTATTGTTTGGGCTGCAATTGGTATATTGGCTGGGTATTTGGATATATGCAAAGACGTTAGATGGCCGGTGCTTTTTTACGCACTGGGGGCAGTAGGCGGCATTGTGTCAACGATACTGGTGATGATAGCTTTTTTTTTGAAAGGCTAACTAAATGGAGTTGCCGGTAAATAAAATTATTTGCGGGGATATCAAAGGCCGAGCAACTGGCCGGTCAAGGGAGTTTATTTGAATGCGAATAGGGAGAAGTTGAAAAATGGAAAAGTAAGCTGTATCTACCCCTCAAAACAGAGGCCTCTACAGCAACAAGTCCAGATGGCACAACTTAATTACAGCTGTACCTACTCCTCAAAACAGAGGCCTCTACAGCGAATAGGGAGAAGTTGAAAAATGGAAAAGAAACTGTGTGAATTTTGTGGTGAAAAGAGAAAAACCGCATCTACTACATTCTTCGGGAATTATTGCATTGAATGTATAAAAGTATTGATGGAACAGTGTAGAGACGCAATAAAAGAAATCAAAGCCATGAGGTTGAGTTAACTTTTAACGTGAGAATTGAGAGGTTGAAAAAAATGAATGAATTTACAATAGAAGAAATCAAAATGAAAATCAACAATCTGTTATGGCAAGTGTTGCCTGGCAAAACTACTCTGGATGAGGCTGAGAGAATAGCTTGCCAGTGGATACAAAAGTTAGAGCAAGTTGTGGGAGAAATCGAAAAATGAGAGAGTTACCATTTAGTCTACACAAAGAGCAGCGGGCTAACGCTATATTGGGCTTGCAGACGCAGCACAGGAAACCTATGAAACCGCAGCCGCTTGGAAAGCCAAATGAAATTAAATTATATGGGTCTATTCCAAAATGGCGAGCGAGATACGGTCGACAGATAGCAACTGGCCCCGATTATGAGTTTAAATCCCGCTACCAAGTCGGCGACAAGCTCTGGCTGCAAGAGCCGTATCAGATAGAAATGTCTCACGACGAAACACACGAAGTTCAGGGCTTGTACGCTGATGATGATATAAATTTTATGGCGGCATTAACATCCCAAGAATGGTTAAATTTCTATGCCCGCAAATTTCCTTATCGAGGCACCTCTGGCCGGTTCATGTACAAGAGTTTAGCCCGTCACTGGTTTGAAGTTGAGGGGGTTCGGGCAGAGCGGGTGCAACATATAAGCGAGGAAGATGCACAGGCAGAAGGTTGCGATTGTGATTATGAAGCTGGCAAAGGGTATCGGTGGTATTTTCGCATATTGTGGGACTCCATCTACGGCGGGACTGAGTTTGCATGGGCTAAGAATCCGTGGGACTTTGTTTATAAGTTTAGAAAGGTTGATTATGGGAGATAAAACAAAAATACCGTGGACAGAGGCTACAAAAAGGCTTGATAAATGATAATCAGTAACTTAAAATATGGGCGGATAGGTTTAGCGACCGAAAAGCTGGACATCTCGACTAGCCTGCCGCCCAAATATTATCGAGAAATACTACGAGAGGTATTAAAATGAAACACCGAACAAAGACTTCGCACGGTTACATCTTAATTTATGTTGGCTTTGACCACCCCTTAGCTGATTGCAGGGGTTACGCTTACGAACACAGACTTGTCGCTTCTGAAAAGCTTGGAAGATTGATAAAGCCCCGCGAGAAAGCACATCACATAGATGGCAACAGAGAAAACAATTTGCCGGAAAACATCAAAGTAGTTGTTGGAAATGCCGAACACTATTTTGAACATCGAGACAAGAGTAGTAATTTAAGAAAGCCAAATGAACCTAATTTACAGATAGTGTGCAAGTGTGGCTGTGGTTACATATTTCAAAAATTTGATAAACAAGGCAGGCCCAGAAAGTATATATCTGGGCATAACATGAAGGATGGCGAAAATGAAAGACGGTCAATGGTGGGATAAAAGCATTACTTTGGTCGAGGGTTGTTCGCCGGTATCGGCTGGCTGTACTCATTGCTGGTCTGCTGGCATGGCTAATAGATTTAGGCCAGAATTTACAACCAACGGCCATTTTAACGGCAAGGTTGTCTGTCGAGAAGATAGGCTTGAGAACATACTCAAACGCAAAAAACCGACTCGATGGACTATCTGGAACGATTTACCGTTAGCGCCTTATGAGTTCTGGGTAAAAGTAATGACGGTTATAAAGCAATGCAAGCAACACACTTTCCAGATATTAACCAAGCGGCCTGAAATACTTTTGCAATACTGCACGAGTTTGTATGAACACGGCTCACCACCTGAAAACCTCTGGCTGGGCGTAACGGTCTGCGTTCCCGACGAGAAGCACAAGATTGATACACTTCGCAAAATACCAGCGGCGGTGAGATTCTTAAGTATCGAGCCTTGCCTTGCGGATATGGGCGAATTGAATCTTGAGGGCATCGGCTGGGTAATTATCGGTGGCGAGTCCGGGCCGGGGGCGAGGTACTGTCCGGTTGAGAATATCCGGGATGTAGTAAACCAGTGCAAAGCGGCGGGTGTTAAGGCATTTGTAAAACAAATTCATAGCGGAACGCCCAGTAAATTCAAGTTGGTAAAAAATATCAAAGAGTTCCCAAAAGAATTACAAATTAGACAATTTCCTGTTGATAAATGATGGCATATAGCTTACAATTTGGAATGGATAGGGTATCGAGCCTGAAAAGGGCGGACATCTCAGCTGCCCCTGCCATTCCAGTTATTCTGAGAAATACTATGAGAGGTCTTGATATGAAACAAATCAAATTAACACAAGGCAAGGTAACATTGGTCGATGATTCTGATTTTGAGTGGCTTAATCAATGGAAATGGTATGCAAGGCGGCATAGAAATACTTATTATGCTACGAGACATTTCAGTCCAAGACGAATGCACAGGTTAATCCTGAACGCTCAAACAGCCCAAGAAATAGACCACAAAGACCGCGATGGATTAAATAACCAAAGAAAAAATCTTCGTTTTTGCACGCATGGCCAAAATAAAATGAACAGCACGAAACGGACAAATGGCAGCAGTATTTACAAAGGGGTTTGTTGGCACAAAAGAGATAAAAGGTGGCGTGCTAAGATTACCTTAAACGGCAAGCAAAAACAGCTTGGTAGCTTTATTAGTGAGATGAAAGCAGCTAAAGCTTATGATAAAGCCGCTTTAGAATTATTTGGTGCGTTTGCGAAATTGAATTTCTCAAAGAAAGGCGGTGTGTGAGAATGGGTAAGTGCAAAAGTGGATTACCAGGCGTAGGGGAGCAATATAGACAAGAGATAAAGCAGCTACGCAATAAAATCACCCAACTCAGAGCAGTAATAGTTCAAGTAAAAGAGGCGGTTAAAACCACACAAGCCAAAAACGACCAACTCAAAGCCGAGAACGAGAAGCTGAAAATTTGTAAAGAATGTAAATGTGAGCTTCCTATGCACCGATTAGGTTGTGCAGAAGCAAAAGGCGAAACAGATTTATATGCAAAGATTGAGCAACTCCAGGCCGAAAACAAAACGCTCAAGGGGGAGAAAGAAAAACTAAACAGTTCCATTGAACGGTGGAAGAAAGAAGAATTGATGTGGCATGAGATTGATAATAAACTCCAGGCCGAACTGGAGACGCATCACTGGATACCTGTGTTGGAGAGGTTGCCGGAAAAAGATGCGGATTGTCTCTGTTTTGAGGGGAAATTTGCAGGACTTGGTTGTTATCAACAGAACTCAAACAGCTTACGAATGCAATGGCAAGTCAATGGCTTTGTCTCGAATCGTGTTACCCACTGGAAGCCCCTAATTCTTCCCCCAAAGGAGCAAAATGAGCATCATTAAACAAGGTAATTATATACTTACGTCACCCCTTTTGGTGATCTGCAAATTTATCCAATCAGTATGAGCGCACATATAGAAGAAATCAAGATAAAACCCAGGGTTTCCCTATTTTTCCCATCAGGGAATTTACTTTGTATTTTATAGGATTTTCCCCTTGACATCCCATAGTGGTTGTAGTATCCTGTTAAATAACGTGGGGATTAACGGTGATGAAACAGGTGAATAGATGTTAATTGACTTTGTACTAAGGTTTAGTGACGAGAAAGTTTGTTTGAAACATTTAGCTAAAATACGTTGGGGCGACCTGATAACATGCCCTTATTGCAAGAAAACCAAGATTTATCATTTCAAAGATGGTGTTCGGTATAAATGTGCTGCCTGTAAGCGAATATTTAATTGCAAGATTGGCACTATTTTTCACAATACAAAAATATCACTTGGTAAATGGTTTACAGCCTATTATCTAATTTCTTCGCATAAAAAAGGCATATCTTCAATTCAACTTAGCAAAGATATTGGTGTAACTCAAAAAACGGCATGGCTTATGCTCCAAAAAATCAGGGTTTTATTTGCTGATAGGAGCATTTTGTCGGGCATTGTAGAAATTGACGAAACTTACGTAGGTGGCAAAGAAAAGAATAAACACGCGAATAAGCGCCAAAAAGGCACGCAAGGCCGCAGTGTGATAGCTAAATGTTCTGTTTTGGGTATGTTAGAGAGAAACGGGAAAGTAAGAGCTATTCACGTACCGAATGTAGCATTAGAGATTATAAGACCGGTAATTTACAATAATGTGAAGTTTGGTAGTAAGATCATGACAGATGAGTTTCGCAATTATACAAGATTGAGGAAATATTTACATAAGCGTTGCAACCATTCGGCGAAACGATACGTTTTGGATGATGTTCATACTAACGGCCTGGAGAATTTTTGGTCATTATCAAAGAGATCGATTCTTGGTATTTATCACTGGGTATCATCTAAGCATTTGCAAAGCTATTTTGATGAATTTTGCTTTAGGTACAATACAAGGAAATTATCTGAAATGGAGCGTGTAGAGCATCTGTTAATGAAATCCGTGGCATAAAATGAAAAAAAGAAAGAAAGATATACGGGTAAAGGTGAATTTGTCGTTTGATGAAATGTTGAAAAAAACTACTGATTCCGCAATTGTTCCCAAGAAGAAGTCAAAGAAATAAGGAGATGTAACAAATTATAAAAAAACTACTCTTAACCAGCTTAATATTGTTGTCAGGTTGTCAAATCACGCCACAGCAGATGAGACAAGCCGAGCAAAGCACAACATGGCCGATAGTGTGGCAGTCTGACCGTGGCAACCCGTACGCTAAAAACGGGAAAATCCATATCGACCCACACTACCTTGAGAGCAGGGGGGTTTCACACCAACTCATGTACGTTGTAGCACATGAAACAGCGCATTTAGACGGATATTGGTGGGAATGTAGCGGAGGAAACTGCCTTATGTCGCCCGTAATACCGTGGTTGGGAGCAAGAAAAATTTGCAATAAATGCCAATCAAGGTTTAGGCCGACCGCGCGGGACTGGCTATCTGTTGTCTGGTCTATCAAATAAAAGCAAGTATCCATATAGGCCGCTTAAAATCGTCCCATTTAGAATCATTTGTCAAATCTTATCCTTTCTAAAGGGTTATATACGTATATAATTGCCTAAAGGAAGCCACTTTTTAGCTTCTTGTCGATATATCATAGCCTTATATTTGGGGTTTGTTGCTATAATTGAATCGTGCCAGGTTGTAGTTTTAGTATTATCATCTACGAACTTATCCGGCAGCTTTCTTAAGGCTTCAAAATATAGTTTTGTGAAGGCCATGCTTACCTCATATCTTCGTTTCGGCCCACTACACACGGGCTTAAATTATTCTAACACCTTTATCTTCTTCGATTTTCGCTTTTAGTTTGTTCATAACAATCATGTCTCGCATATCTTCAGAAACAGGCTGTGAATGATAGTCTTCGGGTTGGATTTCCCATCCAAACGCCGTCATTGCCAAGTCAATGCACCAAGCAGTATTTGGCAAACCCGCTCTTATAGCTTGAATGTACAACGTTGACAACTCACTGGCTATAGGATGCACGTCGTTGTGCTTTGCTCGGCTTGTTGTTGTATGGGGCTTATATTTACAATTACTATGAGCTTTTCCACAAAGCATATCCCCTTTCATTCGACAGAAATAAGCACTTTCTTTGCCACACTTGGCCAAATGTTTAGTGTCACTTCTCATTTCTCGTTCCACCTTTCTGCCCTCGCGGGGCTGTTTCACCTTATATCTTCGTTTTAGCTCACCTGGCATCGCCTGTGAGCGATTTTAATTGACTGGGGCATACTATGGGTGGGTGTTTTCAGCTTTTGCGATGGCTTGAGCCTGAACAGAACAAAGCTCGCTAAGCATTAACTTGACGAATTTGTAATCGCCGACCAAAAACTCTTTTAGTATAGCCCCGGCACTTGTCGCGTATATGTCTTTGTCTTTGCCCTTGCACGCGTCCAGCAGCGCATCATGGCTATTGACGCATTGGCAGATACGCCGGGCGGACTCTACGTTTTCACAAGAGATGACCTCTATAATGCGGCGGCCAGATTTGTTTCGCCTAACTACAACATTAGGCAATTGTGCGTCTATTTCCCATTTTGTATGTTCTGCCATAAGATTTACTCCTTAAATTAAATTAACATTACATTAGTAATATATAGCAAGTGCCCTGCCACGATTGGGATAATTCGGGGCTAATTTGCAAAGCCTTAGATAACAACGAGTTATGAACAAAGAATTACAAACTCGAAATGGTAGGATGTACTGGCTTGTTTATTCTTTGAAACATTGAGAATTTATTTTGCCTCGAAAAACAAGGTTATTGCTGCTAAGTCTTGGCTGTATATGTACTTGCAAGATGTTGCAAATTGCGAACGCCGATGTTGTGAAAAAACCTCAAATTATTTGTTTGACAAGAATCGGCCTTCTGATACAATCTAAGTGTGGAAATCAAGAATTAATGTTATTTCGATTGATTCCTTTTAGTTAAAGACAATTGATTAGTGTTGCCCTGGCAGCCGTAGCTTCTCTAAATGTCGCACCAGGAACGGTTAAGGCTTTCCGTACTGAAAGAAGCCTATTTTTGCAATATAGTGGCAAGGCCAAGAGCGCAGACCCCCAGCTTTGTCCCGTCGTGGATTGTATCTTGCACATTATGGCGAGCGATACAAGGGCTGAAAGCCGATGACTCAGTGTGACGAAAGACAACACTAAGGCTTGTCCTCCTCTTCTCAGGGGGGCAGTCTACCTCCGTCCTCGTGCTCTGAAAGTAGTTTCTCGTTATTATACTACTGTAGTTAATACAGGGGACTATGCTTTGGCGCTCTTAGCGTAGTCTCCTACTCTTTTGAAAGGGCGCGAATATGAAGTATCGAGATTACCTAAACAGTAGTGACTGGAAGAATAAAAAGACTGAAAAAAACAAAAAACGCAGAAATTGCGGTATCTGTGGAAGCAGAGATAACATTGAGATTCATCACCTAAACTACAAGCAACTATACGATGCTAAACAAACGGATTTACGAAGATTATGTCACAGATGTCATTTTTTGGCTCATAAGTTACATAAAGAAGGTGAAATTGTATTTCGGACCACAAACCACCATCACCGCTGGGGTGTACTAAAAGCGGCAGTTAAGAGATATTTAGGTTTGGGCAGGACAAATATGTTTTCCAGAAGCAGGCAAACAGAAGAACCGCCAGCTCTTTTTTCTTTAGATGAATATGACAAACAAAAACATCGGTAGCCTGCCTGAATGAAATCCCTTAAAATGGGTTAAATATAGATGAATAAGGAGAAAAGAGAATGAGTACAGAAATAGACAGTTTAAGGTGTACGCAAATTACTAGTGAATTGGAAAGACAGCAAACTTGTACGGCAGCCCTGGTGCAATTAGTTGGACAACTTGAAGAAAAGTTAATAGCTGTTTTATCACCTGCAATACCAGTAATAGAGGCCGAGAAAACGCCTGATAAACCCGACCTTGTGCCTTTGGCGAACGAGTTATTCAATGCCAATACCTGTGTCGTAGATATGAACAGCCGCCTTGCAAGTATTACAGACCGATTGCAGCTATAACACAATCCCTAACGGGGCTAATTATAATTTGAATTAGAAGAGAAGAGAAATGGAAAAATTAGCGGCAATATTAACGATTAAAGATGCACCTTTGTTAACGCCAACAGGAAAAAAAGATGTGGCCTCCTGGTTACGTCGCCAAGCGAGAGATTTAATAAAGCACGGTGACGACTACGGCAGCGTTTGTCGGGCGAGGTATGTTTTTTCTGTAACAGACGAAGGAGAATAAAAGAATGGGCAAATACAGATACGGCGACAAGGTAGAGCATTTTACAGGGGTTGAAGGCCAGATAGCCGCTATAACGACCAGAGACAAGCACCAGACCTATGAAATGACATATTCGGTTGACGGCAAACCAGGCTTTGTGACTGTTGAGGCTTGCGAGATAAAACCAGCCGGCGGCGACAAGATAGGTTTGTAGACTGAACAGCTAGTAAGGAACTAAAGCAATGGCAGACTGTAAGTATAAATGCAAAGACGGCAAGATAGTAGGACTATTCCCGGTGTATAGTGACGAAGTGCCGCAAAAGGACAGAAAACCGGCGATAATCATAGACTGCCCTGAATGCAAGCCTAAAGACAAGGACTAAAGATATGCCTACAGTAACAAATCCGGGAGTAATAGGGGCTATGGTGCAAGCTTTCCTTACTAATGGGATGGATAAAGGGCAGGCAGGGTTAAGTGTAGGCTATTCACAATCATACGTAAAGAATGGGAATTGTGCTAAGTTATGGGATAGACCGGATGTAAAAATAGAGCTAAAGCGGCAGCAACTGGAGTTAATCAAGAAAACGGGCTATACAAAAGAGCAGGCGCAGTATGAACTCGAAGAGGCTCGTTTGCTTGCAATCAGCATAAATCAGCCCTCAGCGGCCGTAAGTGCGATAAATACGAATATGAGACTTCATGGTATGGACCAGATTGCTCCTTCAGACGCCACTGTGATCATTATAAACCCGCCCAAGAGCATAGAAAGCCGTAAAACGGTAGAAAGTGAGACGATTGAGAATGAAATGTAAATGTGGATGCGACAAAGAAGTAGAGAGCAAACGGACAAAGCCAAAGCTATTCTACTCGGATGCTTGCCGCAAGAGGTACAACCGGACAAATCTTCAGGAGCAAACGGACAAACGGACAGAATCGCAAGCGGACGAATACAAACGGACAGAGCAAACGGACACGGGTTGTATCGAGTGCCACATTGATAAGCTTGTGGTCGCTGCAATCGAGTCGTGCGCCCAACCCGGACAGGGCACGGACGGAAGCGGGACAGCATTAGACGTGCCGCCGATACCAGAGCTAAAGGGCATACCGCTTGGCCCCGCAACTCTCTCTGACTATCAAGACCCAGACGGCAGGCATTACGCAACCAGGAGCCAGCCTGACCGCCTGAACTGGGGCGAGGGGATGGACAGCCGACCAACTCAAAGCAGCAGGCCTGAAGGCCAACAGAGTGAGCCTGCCGGGAGACTGGGACTACGACGGAGTATGTGAGCAAGTGGATGGTGTCTGGCAAGTAAAGAAGGTGAGCTAACATGAGCGCTCGAGATGTTTATAGTTTGTTTATCTATGGGCTTGTAAAGCTGGTGTTAAGTCAAGCGGCGTTAGCTTGGTGGATTGTAACATGAAACAAAACCAGGAGCCCAGATATGACGACCGCATATAAAGCGAAGGCCGTATATAGAAGATTGACGGGTGATGAGGTATACCCCATATATCACAGCCCTAAAACCAATTCTGTACCCAAGAGGTCTTTAATATGAATCATACTATAGAATTAGAAGAAGGTATTACTCCGGAGAGCTGTGCACAGCTTGATTTATCTGAACTTGGCGGGTTTACTCCTGAGAAGGAGTATGGTATGTGGGCTTGGCTTGAGGCTGATGCTGCGTTTATAGGTAAGATGTTTGGTATAATGAACGATTTTGTTCCGGATGAATATAAGGACAGTATTGAGATGATATATACTCCAGCAGACCTATCTTTAGGCGATTTTTACCGTACAAAAGCAACAATAGGTTGGAAGTACAGTCCCTTGCATAGGAAAGAGTTGGAAATAGATGCCAACTAAGACCATAAATTTCGATCAGTGGGATTTTTATGCCTAAGAAAGAAATCACAGCAAAACAGTTTCAGTGGGATTTTTTCTCTGCGGTCAATAGGTATCCGTCTATGATAGCCGGTTGGGGTAGCGGTAAGACTATGTGGGCATTGATGAAGATTATAGAATTATCTACTGCGTATAAAGACAATTTGGGTGTCATTGTAAGGTCTGAGGGCACAAAATTGCGTGATTCTACGATGAAGGACTTTACTAAATGGACTGGAAAACATGTACCTCAAGGCACTAATCAGGCAAAATTTGCTAATGGGTCGTTGGTTTTGTTTCGTAACGCTAAAGATTTGACCGGCCTCCAGAATGTGAATTTAGGGTGGTTTTATATCGAGCAGGCTGAGGAATTTCCGTCCGACATCCAATTTCAGCTTTTAAGGGGCCGTTTGAGGCGTGTTTTGACCCCAAAGCCGGAAGTGCAGGAAAAACTGATTAAAATTATTTCTAAATATACCGGCCTGCCTGCACTAAAAGAAGTTTCTGATGATTGGCAGTTTTTATCCGAAGTTGCTCTTGATAAAGAAGGGCATCCGGTTATTCATCCCGAACTGAAAGATAATCCTGAGTTAAAGGAAGAAGATAAGTATATGACCGAGCGGGATATTGCTGAGGCTACTTTGGTTAATCAACTTGGAGTTACTTTGCGTCAGGGAATTACGATAGCTAACGCCAATGGTCATAATTGGGCATGGAAGATGTTTATTAAGAGTCCCCAGCCGATGTATTCATGCGTACAGGCTACTGGTTTCGACAATGCAGGGAATATACCATCTGATACGCTGGCTGATTGGGCGGATATGAAAATTACATCTCCTGCCAAATACAAGCAGTTTATAATGAATTGCCACGATGAGGTCGACCTTGATGCCTGTTATTATATTGAGATTTTGAATAAGATGCGGGCGAACGACCATATCTGCCACGTCCCTTACGACCCGTCTGTCAGGGTTCATCTTTCCTTTGATATTGGGTTGGACTGTACGGCGATATGGTTCCTTCAGTTGGTCAAGGGCAGGCGTAATCTGATTGACTATTACGAGAATACGGGTAAGTTCGTTGACCATTACGCTAAGGTACTGGACGGTAAGGGTTATACTTACGGTAAGGTGGTTCTTCCCCACGATGCGAAGGCGCGTTCTAAGGTATCGGGTGAGTCGTATAGAAAGGCTTTACAGGATTTAGGGTATAATGTTGTAGTGAATCCCCGTATTGTCAGTAAGGATATTGGGATAAATCTGACCGCTGACGCGCTGCCCTCGTTCTTTATCGACGAGGATAAATGTAAGGACGGAATTGAGGCATTAGACCACTATCGCAGGGAATATGACGAGGAGAACCGAGTATATAAGGAAAAACCCCTGCATGACTGGGCCTCTCATCCGTGTGATTCCCTAAAAGAGTTGTGTCAGGCGTTGAAATCTGGTATATTGGGTTTCACAAGTTCTGTTACAAAGAGTCAGGTTGCTAAATGGTCTAAAGATTATGCGAGGACAGGATAATGAGTATAGTCTGTTTAGTACTCGGTCATAGATGGAATTTTTGGGGTTTATTCGATAGCGAAGGCGGGAAAGCTGCGTTTACAAAATGTGGTCGTTGTGGTAAATATAAAGATGATGGAAAACAAATAAGGGAAGATTATATAAATGGATGAAGTAATCGAAAAGCTATTTGAAGCTGCCGAAGCGTCAGATATTGACCCGAAATATCAGGGCTATGCGGTTTTATTATTGATTTCGGAGATTATCAATGCCTAATGAATATGTAAAAGGAAATTGGCTTAAATGCCCTTGTGGAACACAGACATATTTGTCAGATAAAGACGATTATATTGCAACGTGTTCAAAATGCAAGAGGCAATTTGGTTGGAAAACAACTTTCACTGTAAGGAGTATAAATGGCTGAACAAATTGTTAATATAAATCTATTTGACATGGCTTCGGTAACAGGCGGCGATTTCGACAAGATTAGGCAGTATTTGTCTTGGAAGCTTAACCGACCAATAACAAAAGAAACTGCCGAAAAACTGGCTACTGGTATGCTGAGGAATATGTGTAATGCCTAACGACGCAACAACAAAATCAGAATTTCACGATGTCTACGCGATAAACGACACGGCATGGAAACCGTTTAACGAGCAGGCTTGTCTTGACAATGACTTTGCGTTAAAAGCTCAGCATTCATGGGACGAGATGCAGCGTGCCGACCGGCAGGGCAGAATCCTTCACACTATCGACAAGATCGGCCGTCAGATAAATCTTCTGCACGGCTACGAAATACGAAACAGACATATTTTGAAGATAGGCCCGCAGGGTAATTTCGACCAGGCCGAAGACCAGGCGTGTAACCAGCATACCGGCGTGATAATGAGTGGTATGGCTATACGCGGCGGATATAACGTCTTGAGCGATGCGTTCCGCTGGGGTGTATTAGCGCAGGGGTCGAACCTTATCGAGACGTGGCGCGACCGTGACGGCCTTTTACAATACGGCAGACTCGGTTGGAATATGTTTTTACTCGACCACGGCCTTACTAAGGACGACTTGAGTGATTGCGGGGATATTTTGACAGGTCAGTGGATTTCCGAGGACAAGGCCAAGATGCTCGTGCCGACCGAGGCAAGTGAGATCGAGAAGATAAAACCACTCACTTATACAAGTCGCTGGCCGTTCCAGGGCGTGCCTTCAATGATGAACAAGGCTGGAAAGAGAATGTTCGAGCAATGGTGGCACCGAATAACCGAGGAAGTTGAGGTGGTCCAAAACAGGAACACCGGCGCGAAGATGACGTTCAAGCAATTCAAAGAGGAGGCACTAAGAGAGTTCGGCAGGGACGATAAAGACTTTATGAACCTTTTGCTTAATCAACCATTTCTCGTCAAATTCCGTGAGGTTAAGGACAAGATAAGGCTTACGATATTCTTAGATGACGAGTTTTTATGGGAAGGTGATAATCCTATGAAGATTCGTGACTATAATTATACATGGGTACATGGTATGTGGTGTCCTGAATGCCCGCGTACTGAACTTAAATTACAGTCTTTCGTAAGAGGTCGGCGTGACCCGCAGAGAATGTACAATCGAAAAATCAATCAGGCGATGGACATTATCGAGAGCCAGATACAGGGTGTTAGATTGACCAGAAGTAAACATCTAATGAATCCTGAAGATACTTATAAGAGTGGTCAAGGCATTAACTTGCAGATCAACGAAGATACTCCCGATGAAATGCTGCTTGAGCAGATATTCAAACAGGTGCCTGCCTCTGAGGTTCCACAGTCGGTTTTTACTATGTTAGCCATCATCGACAAAGACCAGACCGAATCAGGTGGATTGAACGAGGAGATTTTCGGCACTGACGATAAGAATATTGAAATATCTGGTGTACTTGCCAAGTTCCGTACCGGTCAGGCACTCACCGGTCAGGGCTGGATGTTCGAGAACCTTATTGTAGCGAAACGTGATTTTGGTAAAAAACAAGTCCAGATGGCGCAGTCTAATTATAGTCCTCAACAGATTCGCCAAATCATCAACGAAGACCCTATACCCGGATTTTACGACGAAGACCTTACGCGATTTGACTGCTCACCGATAGAGGGGCTTTTGACGGACAGCCAGATAAACCTTAACTACCAGGAACTTAAGCAGTTCAAAAAAGAGTTCCCGGAAGAGGCTGCCGGTGTTATCACACTTGAGATGTTAGTCAAGGCTTCACCGATGCAGTTCAAGACTACTATGTTACAAGCTATTCAAGCCGCTTCGCAGCAGAAAAAGCAACTACAACAGGCACAGATACAGTCACAGCGTACAACCGAAGAATTGACTCAGGCTCTTACCGCTGTGCAGATAAGTCAGGCGCAGGAGAATATATCAGACGCGCAGGTAAACCGAAGTCAGATACCTTTGAATCAGGCAAAGACTATCAGTGAGATAAACAAGAATCAGGCCGGGCCTGTTGTGGCTTTAATAAAAGAGCAGGTTCGGTTAAGTATAGCACAGGAAAAAGCCGCAAGTGAAAGACAGAAACAATTAGCGGGAGTGAACCAAAAGGAAAACTAACCGTGCCTGATTTAGAACTAATATCAACCGATGATTTGATTGCAGAGTTGGCTAACCGGCACAGTGAACTAATAGTAATCCGTGAAAGCAAGAAGTTAATGGATTCCGACGATATTTTCGTTAAGACACCGTTCGGAGAGTTGGGCAGAGAAGATAAAGGATTTGATTTGGTAGTAGTAACCGAGATGTTACATGCGGCACACAGGCAAATGACTATAGATTTCTTAAAGGAGCCAGTCGATGGTTAAAGCAACAGATATATGGACACCATCATCGAACGTTGAAAATCTGGCCGATGAATTCAGGCAGGAAACAGAGATGATGCTTAAAAAGGTCGCTCACGATAATAATTGTAACGTCGAGGAGTTGAAATTTAACGTCAACAGCAATGGTATGGTTAATATTCGGCGTATGACTGGCGAAGAAATGGTCGAAATGTCGGCACAAGAGGCCGAGGACAATCGAATCAGAGAAATCAAGAAATCGAGGAAAGCCTGATGCCTAATGTCCTTGACGTAACGATAAATCCTGACATAGTCTTGGATGAGAAAAGTACAAAAGGTATGCCGGATGATATTAGGGCGCGCATCCTGATAACAATGACGATTGCAATGGAACGGTACGATTGCGACTGGACTGAATTAACCTGGAAAGTTGACAAAAATAGTGTTATAAGCGTAAAACCCAAAAAAGGTGTAGTGTTTTCTTTCCCTGAAAAATGCGGTAATTGCGATGAATGTCATTACGGGAAAATAGCATGTATATCAGGGAGGCCATTTTCTGACTTAATGTGCAACCACCCCTTTTTTAATGGTAAATCAGAGAAGGTTAAATTGGAAGCAGTGGAAAATAACGTAAAAAGAAAACCATGAGTAAACTTCTATCAGATGAACAAAAAAAGTTAATGCGGGAAGCGTTTGATAAACTGAAAGAGGCTTTTCCTGATGACGGAATACAGATATGTTTTAACCTGTCACCGAAACATACTAACATGAACTATAACATTAAAGCGAGTGGAATAGATTGATGGTATATAAGTTGGTTCAATGTTGGGCCGACACTAAACCAAGAAAATTGGAAAGGAACGAAACATGAAGAAACTAATGTTAATTTTGATGTTGGTGGTGTGGTATAGCACTGCAAACGCTGCATGGTTTGGCGACGAAGACAAGCAAGAGCCTAAAGTCAGCTTATGTCAACCAAAGGAACCCGAAATCGTAGCAGGGCAGATATGGGAGTATAAAGCCCACGGCGACAAACGTGAGGTTTTTGAGGTTGGAGAAAAGTATATTATTTACGGTTATACTAATGGTGGCGACCGAGATTATCCAAGCATAAAGACAAGAGAAAAGTTTCTCAAATATTTCAAACTTATAGAAGATCTAATAGATATCACTTCGGGGTCGATTGCGGTTGACATAATTGACGGTATTACTTTTTGGAACACTACCGCCCAAATAAGCAAAGAACCTATAAAGCCGTACTTACACAAAAACCCCAACAACGACCACTGGATATGCTCGAAGCATGGAGACTTGGAATCAGGTACTATTTGGACTATATCTGTGGTCGCAACTACAATTTCTTTTGGCGACGACCAGCCGAAATATTGTTATCAGTGCGCAATTGAAGTCATTAACCAAACATTAAACCAACACATTACCGGAGTAAAAGAAAATGAATAAAACCGAAATCAGTTTGGTAGTTGCAGGATTGGTGATATTGGCTCTTTTGTTCGCCGGTTGCGTAGAAACCCAAAAGATTCCGGTCTGGGGCAAAGGTGAGCTTTCTGCCGACTGGCTAAAGTATTTCCCTGACGATAACCCTTCGAGGCTCAATAAAGCCCAAAACGATATGCTAAATAAGCATAACGCTGTTATTCACGGCCTCAACAAAGTAGAAGATGGCAACTCCGTACATTACAACGGGCTTGTCGATATAGTGAACAATCTTGATAGCCGGGTCAAGGTGTTGGAGGCGGTTGACCCGAACGCTCTTGAGCCGAGGATTAACGCGTTGGAAGAGAAACGATTTATTAAATACAAAGAGGCCGAAGGAGCGGAAAGTCTGATTATTAGGGATGGTATAACCTACGTGTATAACGGCTATAAATGGGTAAGACAATCCGATATACTAAATGAAGGCATCTACGACGTTGACGGCAACATAATAGGCCAGACATTAGCAGCTCCTTTACCTAATTCTAATATAAAATTCGAGAATAGAATCGACAGGATAAACGGTGGATTGGAGGATAATAAAAATGGAAAGTAACCTTTCACAGGCTCTTTCAGGTGTAGCATTAAGTATGGGATTAGGTGGCTCATCCTTTGGAATAGCATCGTTTCCACAACAGCAAGCGGCACGATTATCGGTTGCTGAACAAATGAAACGGCAACAACAAGCGCAAATGCCTTTTAGAGGGCAACAGATAAACCGGCCTCGGAAAAAAGTAGAGTGTGAGGTAGTTGAGCCGGAATCAACTATACCACATAGTACACATTTACTTTATGGTGGGGGTTGACCCGAATAAAAACTAAATAAGTACCAGAGCATTACTGAAAAAATCAGCGCTCGTATTATTATCCACTGTGGGTAATTTGCGGGCGCTTTTTTATTACCTTAACTAAAGGAATAGAAGAATGACAGACGAAAACAAAGACTTAAACACCGATCAGTTAGTCGCTGACCCAGACTTAAACAATGCTGATGCAGTCGACCAGCAGGGCTTAACAGACCAAGTAGCCGATGGTCAAGGACAGGATGGCAAGTTAGCAGATGGTACAAGTAAAGACAAAACGGTTAAATACGAAGACATGAAGAAAGCTACTGACAGGGCTACGGCTGCCGAGGAAAAGGCTGCCCATGCTGAAAGAACGCTTGAATTGTACCAGGCTAATGTGGCTGGCCAACAGCAGGGACAACAGCAAGAGGTTGCAAAGACAACGCTCGACCAGGCTATGCTTAACTGTGGCGTAACCGCCGACGATATGTTCGGCGAGGCGCAGGTTCGTGTGTTCAATGAAAAGTCTCGGCTTGACGGAATACAGTCGCAGTCACAACAGACTATGAACGCTGATATACAGTTCATTGCAAGTCATCCTGATATTACACAAGTTGTTGGGAGTGTAAACCCAGCGACAGGACAGTTAATTTCGATGTCTCCAGAAGCAGTGACATTACTACAGAAAAAGCCACATTTGGCCGGTGTTTCTTTGCAGGTTGCTTATAACGAGATTATACAGGAACGCAAATTCAAAGAATACGAGAGTAAGACTACTGTTAATCAGGAACATTTGAATAGACAAAATGCCGACAATTCCTCTCAACCGCTCGGCGGGTCAGCCGCAGGTGGCGGTGGAGCAGGCGATCCCGCCAGTCAACAGATGATGACAAGAGAACAACAGAACGACATCAGAAGAAGGGCTGAAGCCGGCGAAGAAATAACATAACGAAAGGAAAAATTATGCCAATAAATCAGAATATGCACACAACGACAAGGATAAATCACCCTATCAACATTTTTTACCAGAGTCAGGTGTTGTTAAGGGTCATTGATGCCTTTATATATGTAAGATTTGGAAAAAAGGACTCTGTACCGCAACACAGCGGCGATGTAAATAAGTGGCGCAGGTGGGCAAACCCGGATGCGCAGACAGTGCCTCTCGTTGAGGGTGTTGACCCTGCTCCGATTCTTTTGTCAAAGACCGACATTCAGGTCAGGATAAAAGAGTATGGTGCATGGATAGTTACAACTACTTGGATGACGTTCACCGGCATCACTGATGACCAGATACAGATGAGTGACATCTTGCTTGACAATATGAGAAAATCACTCGATACGCTTACCAGAGACGTTGCAAGTGGCACTGCATCACAGACTACAGCCTCGAACGGTTCGGGAACTGTGACGTTCATCAATAAGGTTGACCTCGATATTATCGTTACGAACCTGCTTGTTCAGAATACACAGATGATAGAGAGTCAGCTTAACGCGGGGACAGGGCAGGGTACTTCGCCTATCAGGTCATCTTTCATTGGTATCTGTCATACGGGTCAGAGAACGAAACTGTCGCAGGTCAGCGGATTCAAACATGTCAGTAACTATTCTCAAACCGGTCAGCAGATGCAGGATGAGTTTGGTGCTACGGACGATATTCGGTGGCTTTTGACTACGAACGCAACACGTGCTACTGCTACTACCGGATATGAGAACCTTATCTTTGGTAAAGAGTTTTACGGAACCGTCAAGATTAAGGGCAACACTGTTGACGGGCCACTTGTCTTCACACCGAAAGATAAGACAGGTTCACCGTTACAGATGTACACTACTCTTGGCTGGAAGCAGAACTTTGCAGCCGAGATACTTAACGACAATTTCGGACATAAGTTGCTCACAACTGTTTAAGAAAGGATTGATTATGAATAAAACTGGACATTTTCAAGCAGATGGCGGGCTAATAAACCTGCCAATAGGTTTCATCCCTGATGTATTTGACATGGATGAAGTCGGAACGAGTAATCCTGACCATGTAAGATGGTACAGGTCGCAGGAAACCGACGAAGCAGCCGGCTCACGAGAAGGCATGATTACAAATGGAGTCGATGGCGTTATCACGAAACTTGGTGATGGTAATGGGATTGTTGCTTTTAGCACAGGCGAACAAAGACCGGCACTTGGCGAATGGGAAGCCAGTAGCTCAACAATCGACGAGAAAGACGAAACCAGTATCACGATTGTAGCCAAAACTGCGGATGCACCAGGAACTTATGTATTCCCGACTGTTTCGTCACCAACTGATCGTCAGGCTATCTTTGAAGCCGTAACTGTTGGCGGTAACACAGGTACGACAGAACCTTTGTGGCCTGCTTCGGTCGGTGAAAACATAACTGACGGCTCGATAGTTTGGAAACGTGTTGACGTGAGTCTTCAACGTGGTGGCTATCAAGGCGTTGTTATTGCTGCTGCATTAAGTACCAACGATCAGGAATGGTATTATGAAGCACAGCAGTCTGAACAGCGTGTCGATCATGGTGACGTTGCCGGTTGGGTTGATGGTATTGACCCAAGTGCGTAAACAATAATAACTTTTTAAGGATTTTTGAAATGAGTGACAAACAAACAGAAAATGTTGGAATGGAGCATTACCGCAAACTCCAGGCTGAGGCTAAAGAGTTAGAGGTAGACAGCTATGGCAAGATGAACATCGCTGCACTTGAAGCGGCTATAACTGCAAAGAAGTTGGCGGGTGAGGGTACTCCTGACTCGCTGGAAACGCCGACAGAACATGATGGGTTGACGGCAGATGAAGCGAAGAAGATTGAGGCACGGCTCAAGTATGAATTCAAAATCCAAGAGGAACATCGGGTTAGGATTCAACAAGAAAAAGCACGTGCGTCTATTGTTGCTGAATCTGAGTCTTTGAATATACCAATCGATTTGCCGGAGAACCCGACTGAGTTACAGTTGGCAAAGGCAAGGCGGAAATTGGGTATTCAAAAGAAAGAAATCAGACCTTCGCCTGAAACAGTGGCGATAGAGGCGAGTAAACGCGGATATTATGTATTTACCAATCTTCGTCAAGACGATGCGGCTCATACAGTAAATCTTGGCGGTAAATATACGATACACCTTATTCCTGGCCAGATTCATGTTTTGTCAGCGTATCATATAAAGTTCTGGAAGAAGAATGCAGTATATCCCAAGTATGAACGAGTCGAAACTGGCGTAAAACCAAGCCAGGATACCACTGGTCAGTTTGCTCAGGAATGCCGAAGGGTTGGTGGCACGTCAAGATTTATGTTCGAGTATCTTGAAGAAGCTCCGCAAGACGCTCCGTTCGGAATGGTTACTAATATGGAAATCCTCGACAAGTTAAAGGTAGAAGAAATGGTTTAATATAAGGAAAAAATTATGGAACGTGTAACTTTTAATCAGGTCGATTCAACCGAAGAGATATGTAAGGTAATTAACAGGGTGGTCGACAATCAGAATCAGATAGAAGGCAAGCTCCTTACATTGATTGCCTCTACCGAGAAATACAATGCCGCCGTCGAGAAATACAATGGCGACAAAATAACAAAGCCGAAAGGTAAGAAAGGTATGGTGTCTATGAAAACACTATTGGCACTGGTTGTACTTATGGTAATTATATTTGCCGGTACAGCAAATGCAGTATTTAAGACAAATGACATTAACTATGACATAGCATCAAATCCTGAACTATTGTCAAGGTACTTGCGGGATGTATTTGCAAACCAGACATCAAATACGTTCAGGTTCGTACCAACAGATACCGAACCGGCGTGTAAAGAAGGTACGGTGTATTACAATGATTCCGCGAACGGACTGAAACTTTGTACCGGTTCATCCTTTGTTGATATTGATGTATCAGGTGCTTCAAGTCTCGATGCGGCGTATGGTATTGGTATTGCAATCACGGTAGATGCTGGAGCAGTGGCTTTCACTGCGACTGATGCGGGAAATAACGTAGTACTTGCATTAGACCAACAAGATACATCTAATTCAGTAGCAGCCTTAACAGTAGGTAGTGCCGGAGATGCTGCTGCAATAGTTATTGCACAAACAGGTACTGGCGGTGATATTCAAGGCACAGCAGGTTGGTCGGTAGATAAAGTTGGTGTTGGTACTTTCATAAGTTTCATACTTGAAAACAGTGAAACTATTGACAACGCCGACAACGGCGAGATAACATTCGGTGATGGTGTGGATGATACTGCGATTTCGTGGTCTGGCACTACACTTGAATGGACTACTGACACCTCTATAGATACGGTCGATTGGGGCGATTTGGACTCGCATACTGGCCTTGATGATATTACATTTGATGCAGCAGGTTCAGACAATACCATTACTTTAGCCGGTTCTACTACAGGTAAGGACTTGACCATTCAGCAAACGGTATCCGGTGCTGATGCAAGTCTTATACTGCAATCGACCGGTACTGGAACTGATGCTTTAAGTCTTATCTCGTCCGTTGCTGATATTTCGTTGGTTTCAGCCGACAATATCACTCGTACCGCTGATGATGACATCACGGATACTACTTCTGACGGCGCTTATACACTAACTATCGGTGGTTCTACTGATGGCAAGTATGTCTCAACTGTTGCTGATACGTACAGTATGATCGCTGTTGATACGGTTCTTATTCAAAACACCGAAGCCTCGAAAGATATAACCGTTGATTCGGCGGCTGGTTCGGTGATTATCGACGGTGGTGAAGCTATAGCCGATGCCGTAACTCTCCAGGCTCCTGCTGGTGGTGTAGATATTACATCCGCCGCGACTTTTGATATAGACCTGACCGCTACAGGCGGAACAGTTCAAGTGATAGCTTCGGAAACCGCTGTAAATCAGTTTAAGGTTGACGCTCAGGGTGTAATAGCTGGTTTTGCTATCGTCTTTGAAACTACCGATGGTGGTATTCAACTTAATGCTGACGGTACAAATGGTAATATCACTATTGATGCCGCAGGTGCTTTGACTTATGTAGCACCTTCGCTCCTTATCAATAATGATGCCTCTACGAACACGACAGGTATTGGAACCGGTACTACGACCGGAACGGTAACTCTTGGCGGAACCGGAACCCAAGCTATTGATGTTGGTGCTGGTGCAGGCATTAAGACTGTAACTATTGGTTCTACGACTACAACGTCTGCGACTACAGTACAGTCCGGTTCAGGCGATTTATCGCTTACATCAACAGATGCTATCACTATGACATCGGCTGGAGTATTTGGTATCGGTGCTAATGCCGTTCAACAGACTATTACTATTGGTAACGAGACGAGCGCAAGTTCACTTGACCTAAAAGTTGGTACTGGTAACTTTACTTTAGAAGGTGTAGCAGCTTCAACATTTACTATAGGCGATGCTGCGCAAACCGGTGCCATTACAATCGGAGCTTCTACGGCCACGATGACAGACTTGAGTTTGGGAACCGGTGTTGGTGCTCATACTATACACATTGGAGATGGTGGAACCGCTGCTCAGGTTATCACGATAGGGAGTAGTAGTAATGCAAGTTCGCTTGACCTAAAAGCTGGTACTGGCAACTTTGTTATTGATGGTGCAGTAACTACGACCTACACCATCGGAAATACGGCACAGATGGGTACAATGACGCTCGGTGAATCGAATGCTACGATGATTTTGAATCTTGGCACTGGAGTAGGTGCGCATACGATTCATATCGGAGACGGTGGAACTGCTGCACAAGTAGTTACAGTGGGTAGTACAAGCGATGCAAGTTCACTTACCCTTCAGGCTGGTACTGCCGGAATTACAGTTGATTCGACCGGCGTTGTTAGTATCGGCGGTGCGGATGATATGGACTTCACTCTGACTTCAAGTACCGATGGCGAA